>Ga0209026_1000071_pt1 | contig 205592 bp, 234 predicted proteins | sample AraplaCL_Col_mCL_FD_184262 | JGI IMG/M metagenome (GOLD analysis project Ga0209026, IMG submission 184262) | Arabidopsis root microbial communities from the University of North Carolina, USA - plate scrape CL_Col_mCL (SPAdes) (version 2) | ecosystem: Host-associated > Plants > Roots >... | reverse complement strand
TGATTTTCGATGACCGGCCCGGCCAGCAGGCAGGCCTGCGCCACAAGGACGAAAATCAGATTTTGCCTGACCGATTTGTTCATGCCCCCCCCCCTCCCGGCAGACCGGACCCCAACCTCACGCTCCCGTGATCTAAGGGGATTTTGAAGGCAAGTACAAGACGGCAAGGTTCTTTTTTTGTTCTTGGTGTAGACTATGGCTTCGCCCCCACTTGCTGTTGATCCGGCAAGCGGTTGAGTCGGCTCACATATCGATCATCGATCGTTTCACTCGCCCGATGATGGTGATCGCGCCTTCCAGTTCCGGCGGCGGGATGTCGAGATAGGAGGCCGGCTGGAAGGGCGGGTTGTCGTTGGGGCGGTAGCGCTTGTAGGTGGCGCGGCCGGTTTCGTCGGAGATCACGTAGCAGCCATTGGTCACCAGCCGCTTGTCGCGCAGGTTGACGAAGATGATCGAGTCCGGCGGCGAGATCTTGTTCATCGACGGGCCGTCGACGCGCAGCGCGATCCATTCGCCTTCCTCGAGGTCGGCGGTGGGAATGGTCGGATAATCGGAGAGGTTGACCACGGTCTCCTGGCCGCCGAGCTCGCCGGCGCTGATCCAGGACACGATCGGCACGTCGACGGTGACGGGCGGGGAGACAAGATTGACGGGCGCCGTCTCACTACCGTCGGCATTGAACAGCAGCCAGCCCGGGTCGACGTTGAACAGCCGGCCGTATTTCTCGGCGGCTTTGCGCGACAATGGCCGGTTGCCGTTCTCATGGCTGATCAGCGTGTTCTTGTTGATATCGCGCAAGGCCCGCGCCGCATCGCTGGGCGAGGCATAGCCGGCCTGGGCGCGCGCCTGCTGCAATCTGTGCCGTGAATCCATCATCGTACAAAATGCCTGAAAATTATCGTCCGTTATGTACGATTTTGCTTGCGACTCTTTCGTACATAACGTACGCTTAACCCATGATCGAACATCCCGCAAGCCTTTCCGCATTTAAGACCGCCGCTCCGGCGCTGGCTGCTGGCATCGCGGCTATGCCCACCAGCATCTCAGGGCCGCCCGCGAGCATTTCGCGGCTTATTGACCGCTGGCATAGCATCGGCGCCTTCGCCGCCGACGTCGGCTGCGGCTACGAGGCCGCCCGCCAGATGCGTCGTCGCGGCCGCATCGCGCCGCAGCATTGGCCGCATGTGGTGGCGGCTAGCCGCAGGCGCGGCATTGACGGCGTCAGCTACGAATGGCTGGCCGGCCATCGCATCGCCGCCATGCCGGGGGAGGCGGCATGAACGCGCTGCCCCCCTCTGTCCAATTCCAATCGTCCGGACTGTCCTCCTCCCCGGTCCGGGCGCCTTCCGGGGCGTTTGCCCCGGATCCGGTCGAACCGCCCGCACCCCGGTTCACCGGAACGGCCGGAGCCGCTCCTCCCTCGGCTCCGGCCACCGATTTTGGCGGCACAAGCTGCATCCGCACCGAGGATGGCACCGTCATCCTCTTCGATCGCGCAAGCGGCCGGGCGGTGTCGGGCCTGACGCGGGCTTCGGCTGAAGCCGCGTTTCTTCGCTTGACCGGCGCGACGCCCGGCCCGGCCTGACCGCAACTCCCTTTCGCTGACCTGACTGCGGCCTCGCGGCCGAACCCTGGCGCTTGGCCGAGCCCAAGCCCTTCATAACCGATGGAATGATACATGGCCGCTTACACTGAAAAGGAAATCGACGAGATCGCCGCCTGGTTGAAAGAGGGGCTTTCGGCCTCGCGCATCGCCGGCCGCTTCAGCGCGCTGCGCGGTGCTGCGGTCTCGCGCAACGCCATCATCGGCATCGTCCACCGCAACGCCGGCTTAAGCGCCATCGGCTTCGCCAACCCCAAGGGCGGCCGCGCCGGCGGGCGGCCCAGGAAGAACGCGCGGCCGGACCGGCCTGGGCGGCGGGCCAGGGTGGCGGCAGGCAATGTCACGCTGTCGGAACCGGCGGCACTTTCCAGAATGGCCGAGCTGGCAGAGGGCGCCGAGGTTGACGCCACCAATCTTGCCCCCAACCTTCCACCAACAACTGGGGGAGATGCCCGGCAGGGCAGACGGGGGCGCTGTCCCGCCGACATTTCTGCAAATGGGCATGCCGCGCTGGCGAACGCCGCCCCCAAGCCCCAAAAACCCAAGCCGCGCAAATCCGCCCGCGCGCTGCCGCCGGCCTGGCTCGTCCCGGGCGGCGCAGGCCGCGAAAAATCCGAAGTCTACAAGCTCCCGGCCCCGCCGCCGCCGGTAAACCCTGGACGTCAGCCGCATGTGGCGGCCATGCGCTTCCTCGATTGCCTGTTTAACCGCTGCCGCGCGCCGCTCGACCTGGCCCTGCGCCAGGACACCGAGGCCGACCCGCCTGGAGCGCGCCCCGGCACGGACATGCTGTGCTGCGGCCTGCGCACGACCGGCACGCGCAGCTACTGCGCGCATCATCACGCGAGATTCCACGGCCATCGCGGGAGGGGGATGTGAGGGGTGTGGCAAAGAACGCGCTGTCGCTGACGCTGCCGATCTCCCCCCTTGCGGGGGAGATGTCCGGCAGGACAGAGAGGGGTGCTGTCCCGCCGACATATCAGCCGATGGCGATCGCAATCTCGCGAGGAATGCTGCTCGCGAATGAGAGACTTCGCAAGGTTGGCGTTCCTTCACACCCCCCTCTGCCCTGCCGGGCATCTCGCCCGCAAGGGGGGAGATTGGCTGATCCCCGTAGCCTCGCCGCTCATCCGGTATCCCCATGAGCGGCACCATCTGGTCGAAATTCTTCTGGTCGGATTGGGAGTCCGATCCGAACCTGCGGCTCTGCTCGCTGGCCGCTCAAGGCCTGTGGATGCGCATGCTGTGCATAGCCGCCGGGCACGAGCCGGTCGGCTATGTCGCCATCGCCGGCAAGGGACTGGACGAGGCGTCGCTCGCCCGCCTGGCCGGCTGCGCTGAAGTCGAGCTCGGCGCGCTTATTGCCGAGCTCGAGGGCAATCGCGTCTTTTCGCGCGACCGCCACGGCCGCATCTATTCCAGGCGGATGATTGCCGACGCCCGCAAGGCTCGGCTCGCGCGCCGCAACGGCTTGAAGGGGGGCAACCCAAGCCTTTCAGGGCAAAAGGTTTTTTCGCCCTCGGATAAGGGGCGCATCAAGGCCGGGGATAAGTCTGACGATAAACCCCAGAGTCCAGTTTCCCAGAGTCCACCAACCAGGATTCCAGGCCGAGAAAAAGCCGCGGCTTTTTCTCGCTCGTCGGCCGCTTCGCGGGAAAAGAACGGCAAGGCATTTTCCGGGTCCGGACAAAAATGGCCGCGTCGCAAGACCCATGTCGATGCCGCCAACGCCATCATCGAGGAGATCAATGACCGCAGCCGAATTGCAACAGGCGGCGAAAGCGCTGGCCGCGATGTTTTCCTGCTTCCCGCAATCCGCGCTCGCTGACGCCGAGATGCAGATGCGCGGCTATCTGGCCGCCGTGCAGGATGCCGAGCTTGGCGACGTCCAGGCCGCCATCCAGCGCTTCATCCGCGGCGAAGCCAAGGTCGACAACGCCCAGTTCTGCCCGTCGAGCGCGCAGCTGTCGATCGAGGTGCGGGAACGAAGGCTGATGCGGGAGTTGATGGCGAAGCGGGCCTTCCTTTCCTCGCCCCCGCAGCGCGGGGGAGAGGTGGCGCGGCGAAGCCGCGACGGAGAGGGGGACCGCCGCCGACAATGATCGTCAGGTAGGCGCGAGGCACCCCTCTCTGGCCTGCCGGCCATCTCCCCCGCAAGGGGGGAGATCAGTCTCGCCGCCGGTTTCGCCAATCGCTTGCGTCGCAGGAGAAGCGTGGCGCTGAAACCGCCAATCTCCCCCCTTGAGGGGGAGATGGCCGGCAGGCCAGAGAGGGGGGCCTGGGCCGCCCATCTCTCTCAATTTTCACCATCACAAGGACCCCACCCATGCCCCGCAAAGCCGCCAAAAAACCGCAACCGCCAAAGCTCCCCAAGGGCGAAGCCGAGCAGGTGCGCATCCGCCGCGAGCTCGGCCATGATTTCGCGCTGAAACCCGACGCCTTCGGTCGCCAGCGGTTGACCCCCGGCACGGCCGAAGCGCGCCGCGTCTATGAGATCTCCAACGGCGGCTACACCTCCACCGGCGGCGTCGTGCGGTTGCGCAATGTCGACCCGCTGGTCGCCATCACCTCGCTCAGCCGCCAGCAGCGCGAGGCAGGAGGGCGCTTCCGCGACGATTTCGAACGCACCCAGCGCGAAGGCCTGCAGCCGCAATCCTGGAGCGAGCGCATCGACGGCGGCCGCATCGGCGGCGGCATCCCCGACCGCGTGCTCTCAGCCGGCCGCGCCCACGCCCACGCCGCCGCGGCCCTTACCCATTGGGAGATTGCCGACGTGGTGCGCAAGACCTGCCTCGAAGGCCAGTCGGTCAAGGCGATCGCCGAACGCACCGGCGAGGGCAGGGATGTGGTGGTGAAGCTGCTGAAGGTCGGGCTGGATTTGCTGGCCGTGCATTACGGGATTATGGGGAGGAAGGCGGGGTGAGGGAAAACCAGCGGTAACCATAGGTGGTGATTGGCAAGACTCTTGAACTGCGAATAATTATGAGGGCGAACTGGGCTTCGTTCAGATCAACATTCCTGAGTGTTGTCTATGAGATACGCCGACGGAACTCTTGCCAGACTTGGCGACAAGATCCTCGTCTGGGAGGGCAATGAAGGCGTCGTGGTTTGCTCGATGGATACTGACGAGTATTCCGAGGACTACCCCAGGGAAGCTTTCGGCTATCTGCAGCGCGGGATCATGGTGCTTTCCGAAAAAGCGGGACTGATCCATTATCTGCAGCCCGAGATCGACATGCGCCTGATCGAAAGAAAGACAGGAAGGCCGGGGTCATGACGAGACAGCCGATGGGCTATGCCGCCACTGCCGCGCTGACGCTGGCGTCGCGGCGCTGGTGAGCAAGCAGAGCGCACTTGCCATGTGAAAACAGGCGCTTCGGGTGGAGAAGTGAATCAAGGTGTGAGGGTGGCTGGCGGGTCGGCGCGAACTCGCCGAAGCATGGCATTACCCCTCATCCGCCCTTCGGGCACCTTCTCCCCGTAAACGGGGCGAAGGAAAAGGCGCGGCGCTGGCGGCAGCCTCTTTCTCCCCGTTTACGGGGAGAAATGCCCGGCAGGGCAATGAGGGGCAGCGCTGACCCGCGTGTTGCGCGCAGGGAGGGTGGCGCCGCCTCAGCGTTCACTGCCTTTCTCCGGCGGCCCCTCCCACCCAAACACGCTCCTTCCTCCCAGCAGATGCGACTGGTCCATTTCCCCCGCCACGATCTCCTTCAGGCTCGGACCCGTCACATAGCGCTCCATGCGCCGTGACTCGCCGTCCAGCCGTCTCAGCGCCTCCAACTCCTCGCTTCGCCCGAGCCTGGCCTTGCCCACCGCCGATTTCAGCACTGCGATTGTCTCGTCATAGACCTTCAGCGGCACGGGAAACGGGTGGCGGTCCTTGCCGCCGTGGGCGAGCGAGAAGCGCGCCGGGTCGGAGAAGCGGAAAGGCGCGCCATGCACCACTTCCGAGACCATGGCGAGCGCGCGCACCGTGCGCGGGCCGACACCGGGGACCAGGAGCAGCTCGGGGAAGTCCTTCGGGCCGCTTTCGATGGCCGAGGCGATGTTGCCGTGCAGGCGGCGCATGACGATGTCGCTCTCGCGCACGTCGTGATGCGCGGGCATGACCAGGTTGGGCAACAGCGGCTGCGCGGCGGGCTCCGGCTCCGGCCGCGGCTCCAGCACGGCAAGCTCGGCGAGGATCTTTTCCGGGCTCATCGTCTTCAACAATTCAATCTGGCCGCCACGCGCTTTCGCGGCGCGGCGGTCGGTGAGGTTGACGATCTCGCCTTGTGCCTCGCCCTCGATCGCCGCATGCGGCTGGTCGACGAAACTGGTCAGCCCTTCCGACAGCCAGTGGTAGCGGCGCGCCTGGCGGGCGTCGCCATTCATGCCTTGCTGCACCACCACCCAGCGCCCGTCATCGGTGACGATGAAGCCGTGCAGATAAAGGTCGTAGCCATCCTGCACGGCCGCGCTGTCCACCTTGGCGACGAGCCGGCTGGCGCTGGCCAGGGCATCGCCGTCGAGGCCGATGCGGTCGCCGATCGCCATGAGCTCGCCGGGCGTCTTGCGCGAATGCGCGCCGCGTCCGCCGCAGACATGGATGCCGAGTTCGCCCGAGAGCGGATTCAAGCCGCGCTTCAGCGCGCCGATGACCGAAGTGGTGATGCCCGACGAATGCCAATCCATCCCCATCACCGCGCCGAAAGACTGGAACCAGAAGGGATGCGCCAGGCGCCGCAACAGCTCGTCGCGGCCGTAATGGTGGATGATGGCTTCGCACAGCACCGCGCCGAGCTTCGTCATCCGGTCGCCCAGCCATTTCGGCACCCGCCCGCCATGCAGCGGCAGGTCCGCGCTGCCGCTTCGCTGCGTCACCTTTTGTTCTCCTCGGAACCAGCGGCTTAAATGGCATTTTGGGAAGGATTTGCAAGCCGCGCAAACGGCCAGTCTCCCAAGGGAGATTGGCCGTCACAGTCCGCTTCACTGCTGCCTAATACCGGTAGTACCGATGGTGGTGCCTGTGGTGGTGCCGGTGGTGATAATAGTAGAAGTGCCTGTGGTAGTACCGGTGATGGACATAGTATCTATGGTACCGGTAGTACCGCGGGTAGACCATGTAGCCGGGGTAATAGTCGTCATCGTAATAGTCGCGGTAGCCGCCATAATACGGGCCGCCGTAGAACGGATAAGGCTCGTAGCCACCCACGCCGAAGCCAAGGAACACATGGGCGTCCGCCGGTGCGACCGTGGCCGCCGCCGACGCGACGGCGATGACTGAAGCAAGTAGAAGCTTTCTCATGGCAACCTCCTCCTGAAGGTTCACCGGAATAAACGCTTTCGAGGCCGAAAAGCTGCCGGGAAGCCGGGCGATTTCTTCACGGACACGCTTCTTTCGACGCAATTCCACGCCGCCAGCGAAGCCGCCAAACCATGCTTTTCCCGGAATTGCTCTAGTCGCAGACGCGCACCTGCCGCGTGAACCGGTGGTCGGCGCTGCGGGCTCTCACCGTTTCGATCCGGCAATGGCGGCGGGCATGCACGGCATTGGGCGGGGCGACATAGCCGCCATCATAGTCATCGCGCTCGCCGGGGGCGTAGCTGAGATAGGGGCCGCCCCAATACGAGCCGTAGACCGGCGCGGAGCTATAGCTGTCGTAAAAATCGCCGAACGGGCCGTAGGCGAAGTAACTGCCGCCGAGGAACACATTGCCCGCATTCGCGGGCATGGCCGCTGCCGAAGCGATGGCGATAACCGAGGCAAGTAGAAGCTTTTTCATGGCAACCTCCTCCTGAAGGTTCACCATGATAACGCGCGACGAACCCGAATCCGCGCCGCCCGCGTCTGGATCAGCAAGATTTGATGCGCTAGCACCGAGCGGCAACGACAAATCGCGCGGCACGGCCAAGCCGTTCCGCGCGATTTTTCAGGCTCGCTTAGTAGCCGTCGTAGTTGTTACCGCAAACCCGCACTTCCTCCACCACGCGGTGGTGGTGACGCCAGTGGCTTACGAGCTCGGTGCGGCAATGGTGGCGGTGGTGGTAGCGCACCACATAGCCGCCATTGTCGTACTCGTCATTGTAGACATGACGGTAGTAGCGGTGAGGGTAATACCCGCCATAGTCGTCGCTGTAATAACCATCACCCGGACCAACGCCAATGCCGAGCTGAACGCTGGCTGCATTGGCCGGGGCGATCGCAAACGCCGAGGCGATGGCGATCATCGAAGCAACCAGAAGCTTTCTCATCGCTGCCTCCTTTTGAGGTTTCCAGGATGCCCCTTCTGAGTGGTAACGATTTCGTGCGGCGGATGTTCCCCGGCAAGGCATTCCAGTGAAATCGCGTGACCCGGCCTGATCGCCGATGCTGCGACGGCATTTATTAGAAGCCGTGCAACTGTCCGACCTTTGCCGCGTTGCAGGCAGGCGCGATATCACTGATCATTGCCGCGCAAAGGGAGAGAGGCTCGAGGTGGCTGCCAGTCGACGTAATGGGACAGCCGCGCCGGAGCCGAGGCTGGAAAGCCTGCTTGCCGCTTCCAGGGGCCATCCGCGCACGGTGCTGCCGACGGTGGCGAGCGTGGTCACGACGGTCGCCGCGCTTTACTTCGGGCGCGAGGTGTTCTTGCCGATCGCCGTGGCACTGCTTCTGACCTTCGCCATCGCCCCGGTCGTCTCATGGATGAAGCGCCTCGGCATCCCGCGCATCGCGGCGGTCATCTCCAGCGTCGCCGGGGCCGTTGCCGCGCTTTCGCTGTTCTCATTCATCGTCGCCACCCAGGTCAGCGACCTCGCCCAGAACATTCCGGTCTACCAGATCAACATCCTGACCAAGGTTCGAGCGCTCAAGGAAAACGGCTTGGGCGGCGGCATCGTCTCGCGCCTCAGCGGCGTCATCGAGCGTGTCGGCCAGGAGATCGACCGCCAGGAGCCGCAGCTGCCTTCGGCCGCCCAGCAAACCAAACGCGATCCGATCCCGGTCGAGGTCGTCTCCCATGAAAAGCCGCTCGAAGTCCTGCAGAACGTCATCGGCCCGCTGGTCAGTCCGCTGAGTTCCACGGGCTTGGTCATCATCGTCGTCATTTTCATGCTGATGGAGCGCGAGGACCTGCGCGACCGCTTCATCCGGCTCGTCGGCTATGGCGATCTCCACCGCACCACGCAGGCGCTGCAGGATGCCGGCAAGCGTGTCGGCCAATATCTGCTGATGCAGCTGGTGGTGAACGGCATCTATGCCGTTCCCATCACTATCGGGCTCTGGGTGCTTGGCATTCCCAACGCTCCGCTCTGGGGCCTGCTGGCGCTGGCGCTGCGCTTCGTGCCCTATATCGGCCCGATCATCGGCGCGCTTCTGCCCCTGTTCCTCGCGCTCGCCGTGGCGCCCGGCTGGTCGCTGCTGGCATGGACGGCCGCGCTTTTCATCATTGTCGAGCTGATCACCGGCAATGTCATCGAGCCGTGGCTTTACGGTTCCCGTACCGGCCTTTCGCCTCTGGCAATCATCGTCGCGGCGATTTTCTGGACGTGGCTTTGGGGACCGATCGGCCTTGTGCTGTCGACGCCGCTCACCGTGTGCCTGGTGGTGCTCGGCCGGCACGTGCCCCAGTTCGAGTTCCTCGACGTGCTGTTCGGCAACGAGCCGGTGCTGGAGCCGCATGCCAGGCTCTACCAGCGGCTGCTCGCCGGCGACCCGGACGAGGCGACCGACCATGCCGAGGAGATGCTGGAGGAGAAATATCTGTTCCAGTTCTACGACCAGGTCGCCATCCCGGCATTGCTGCTTGGCGAGCAGGATCGCGGGCGCGGCGTCATGGGTGACGACCAGCTCAGGCAGGTCGCCGGCAGCGCCATGACGTTGGTTGCCAATCTCGACGACAGCGCTCAGCAGGAAGCCGAGGACGACGAGGCGGATCAGGCCGCCGCGGCGGTCGAGAAGGCTACCGACAAGAAGGCGCCGGAGAAGAAGGCAGGGGAGGCCAAGCCTGCCGAGGCGGAAGCCGACGAAGAGGAGATCGACCTGCCCGACGGCTCCGGCATCGGCGTGGTCTGCGCCGGCGGGCGCGGCGAGCTCGACGATGCCGCCGCGGCGATGTTGGCGCAGGTGCTGGACGTGCAGGGCGCCAAGGCGACGCGGGCAAGTTTCACGGATTTGGCACCCTCGGCGATTGGACGCCTCGACCTGGCCGCGGTCGACGTTGTCGTCATCGGCTTCCTCAACCGCCAGTCCACGCAGCACGCGCGCTTCATGGTGCGCAGGCTGAAGCGGATCAAACCCGCGCTGCGGGTCGGCATCGTGTTCTGGTCCGAAGTCGGCAACGCCGACAGCGAGGCCGCGACCGAACTGGCCGGGACCCTCAACGCCGATTTCGTCGCTTTCGGCATGGTTGACGCGGTGACCGGCGCGCTTTCCAAAAAGCCGGCCGTCGCCCTCAAACCTGCCAATCGACGCCGTCAGCCGGCGCGCCGAAAGCCGTTGCAGTCGGTGGAGTAAAAAGGGCCGGTTATCTTCCCACGTGGAGGAAACAGCACGCGCCGTCGCCCCTCCGCCTCTGGCTGTCGCATCGCCGCGTGCAACGCATGCCCTCATCGGCTATGCCGTCGCAAGCCAATCCCGGCGAACAGCAGGAGCCATCCATGTCTCACCCCACCATCCTCAAATTCGGCGCCGTCGAGCATGGCGAGGGCGGCGACCTGCCGGGCTGGATCGCGGTCGAGGGATCGCCGACCATGCAGACCGCCGTCCAGCACACCACCGCTGACGGCAAGGTGATGTCGGGCACCTGGCGCGCTTCGGTCGGCACCTACCATGCCACCTACACCGACTATGAGTTCGTCCACATGATCGCCGGCCGCATCATCATCACGCCGGATGGCGGCCAGCCGGTCGAGGTCGGTCCGGGCGATGCGTTCGTCGTCGAAGCCGATTTCAAGGGCACGTGGAAGATCCTCGAGCCGGTGACCAAGCACTTCGTGGTTGTGGTGGGATAGGCGCGCGCGGCGCCCGAGCTGCTGATCTCCCCCCTTGCGGGGGTGATGCCCGGCAGGGCAGAGAGGGGTGTGACGGAGCGCCGACGCCCGCTCGCTCGTCATCCTCGGGCTTGACCCGAGGATCCATGCCGTGGCCTGTCACGCAAAGCGCAGCGGTGCAGAATTCTGTAACCGCCGCAACGCTTTAGCGTCACGGCATGGATTCTAGGGTCTGCGCCGCGTCGCTACGCTCCTTGCTCCGCCCTAGAATGACGACCGCCTTGAGCGGTACCCTACCTCCCCACCTTCGCGATCACCCTTTTCTCCATCTCCGGCTCAAGCGTCTGCGCGAATGGCGTCGCCATATGGTGCTGGTCGCGGAAGGCGAGCATGCCGTCGATGAAGACGTGGCAGGTGGTCGTGCCGCAGAAGCGGTCGGTGAGGTCGACATAGGAAGCGCCCGGCACGCTGTCGACGATGGCGCGCTCCACCGCCGCCATCTGGTCGTTGGCGGCATAGGCGCGCGTCTGGTCGCAGAGGGAGGGCGCCTTGTCGCGCCACAAAGCCCGCGCAACGCAGGTGTCGATGTTCTCGTCGTTGAACGGCACGTCGCGGATAAAGGCGATTTTCAGCCCGGCCTCGCTCAACGTCGTCAGCGTCGCGCGCAAGCCGGCCTGCCAGTCGGCGTCGCGCTCATCCGGCTCGCCCTTGCCGGCCGCCATCTTGCGCTGCGAGGTCAGCGCCAGCTCCGAGATCACCACCAGCGCGGGCTTCGCCGCGATGATCTGGGCGATCGCCTCGGCGCGCCAGCGGTCGCATTCAAAATAGTCGCGCTTGAGCTTCGACGACCATGTGGTGAACCGCGAGGCGCGGCACGAGTTCTTCAGCCAGGTTTCGACGCGGTAGCCGTTCTTGCCGGCGGCCTCGATCAGCGGCGTCGACCAGTGGTCGGCGTGGGAATCGCCGAACAGCGCGATGGTGCGCGGGCCGTTGCCGAACACGCAGGGCTTCGGTGTCACTGTCTCATAGTCGAGCACGCAGCCGGCCTTGGCGCGCGCCGTGGAAGGTTCGGCCGCACTTGCCGCGATGATGCGCTGTTCGGGATCGAGATGATGCACGGCGAGCTTTGCGTTGCCGTAAGCGGCTGCGACGCCGGTGCCGGTGAGGAGGAGCGCCGGCACCAGCGCCCGCGCCGCTTTGGCCGTCAGCCAGCCATTGCGACGGATCGGGTTCTCGAGGAGGTGGTAGGTCAGCACCGACAGCGTCAGCGTCAGCGCGGCGCAGGCAAGCCGCTGCGCGACGGTGAGTTGCGGCGTCAGCATGCCGGCATAGACGATGACCGGCCAGTGCCAGAGATAGAGCGAGTAGGAGAGCTTGCCGATCCACTGCAAGGGCGGCAGCGCCAGGGCGGCATCGACGCAATTCGAGGAAAAATGCCCCGCGTTTTTCCGCTCGAAACTGCGCGAAGAAATGCCGTCCCTGACGCCAGCCGCTCCCGCCATCAGCAGAAGGACGGTGCCGGCCACCGGGAGGAGCGCCAGGAAGCCGGGGAAGGGAGAGTCCTCGCTGAAGGTAAGGTAGGAGAAGAAAATCATCGCCAGGCCGGTCAGGCCGAGCGCCAGGCGAAGCCGCGGCCGATGCGCCAACGGCAACGCCGGCGCCATCGCGCAGAGGCCGCCGGCGGCGAACTCCCAGGCGCGCAGCGGCGAGAAATAGAAGGCCCAGGGCTGCGAGACATAGGTGAGCCACGCGCAGGCCGCGAAGGAGACGAGGCCGGCAATGGCGATCGTGAGCATGATCGTGCGCTTGCCGGGCCTCAACCACGCCGCCAGCATCAAAAGCGCCGGCCATGCCAGGTAGAACTGCTCCTCGACCGACAGCGACCAGTAATGGATGAACGGGTTCGAGGCGGCGTCGCTGGCGAAATAATCGAACGACCAGCGGATCAGCCACAGATTGATCATATAGGCCGAGGCGAACATCGCGCCCTTGGAATAGAGCGCCTGCTCTTCCGGTGACAGGATGACCGCGCCGGCGGCAAGTGCGACCGCAATGACGAAGAGTGCGGCCGGCAAGAGCCGCCGCGCGCGCCGCGCATAGAAGCGCAGCAGATCGAGCCGTCCCGTCTGCGAAATCTCGGCGGTAAGATGCCGGGTGATCAGATAGCCGGAGATGACGAAGAAGATATCGACGCCGGCAAAGCCGCCGGGCAAAGCCGTGAGCCCGAAATGGAAGGCGACGACGCCGGCCACGGCCAGCGCTCGCAAGCCTTCGATGTCGGGCCGGAAATCCCGCGCGGATGCTGACACGAAGACGAACCTCGCACTCGTTCGCTCGCACCCTGCCTGTCCGGGAGAGTCGGCCCTATGCGCTTATATCGCAATGCAACAAATCTAACGCAGTGCAACATAGCGGGAGGTTTTGCCTTCTCCCCGTTCACGTTGAGAGGGAGGCCGAAGGAAGGATAAGGGGCGGCGATAGCCGTCGTCGGGGCAAGCTTGACAAGTGCGGGCACGTCTTGCTCCTCTAAGCGTCATCGATCGATACCGAGGCGCAAAGATGAAGAAGCCTTATCGCAAGCCGACAATCGAACGACGTGACAAGCTTTCAGCCGCCACCGCGGCCGTGCCCGGGTCCGGATTCTCGTTCTGAGATCCGGCGAGGCGAGGTGATCGTAACAATCGCTAATTTGGACAAAGCGTGACAGTAGCGCCGCGCCGCGCTCCCTTGCCGCCATCGTTTTCGGGCAAGGGGGCAATCCATGAAGAAAAGCTACAGCAGGCCGACGCTCGAAAAGCGCCAGAAGCTGTCCGCGGTGACGGCGAATGTGGTGCAGTCCAACAGGTGATGGCAGCCGGGCTGGCTTGCGTGGAAGCGCGCGGCGATCGGCGAAAAATCGGGGCCGGCCAGGAGCGGGCGGAACACTGCGCAGGTGCCCGCCCGTCCGGCGCCGCCAGACTGTTGAAACCCCGTCCGTCCCCAACAGCCACGGTCATGGCGTGACCAGTGGTTGCGGAGTGCCATTGCCGCAGGGTCGTGTCAACGCCGTCCATATGGCCTTCCAGAGGGCCATTTTCGCAGTTTTTTCGCGCCGAAATGGCCTTCAGCCATCACGCTATTGCGAGATGGAAAAAGCCCGAAATGGCGGAATTCCGGGCTTTTTCAAAGGCCGCGAGGCTCGGCTTGCCTTATATGCTTATGCGCTTGAATAAGCTTGTTTTTCGCCGGCTGCGGTGATTTTCGCCTGCGCCATGACCCCGACTTTTTTTGGGTGCATCGGTGCGTTGCAGCAAACGACACCAGGCGCCGTCGGTTTGGCGCCCGCGCAGGCACGGCGGCGGCCTTTGTGAACCGCTTCATGGTGTCCTGGCCGCAATGTGATAGGATGCGCAATGGCGGATGGGGGATTTGGTATGGGCAATGGACTGTTTGAGCTTCTTGCCAGGCGCCGAACCTGGCTGGACCGCGTTGCGATAGGGCTGCTTGTCTTCCTGGCGACGCTGGTGGCCGCGCTCATGGGTGGCGCCAGCACCTAGGCGTTTCTTTGCCAGGTTTTGCGGAAATGAATGGCGGGCCTGGGCCCGCCATTTCGGTGTGGAGATCCGTCTCAGTTGGCGCCGCCGCGCCAGTCGCCGCCGGTATTCACTTGCGGTTGCCGATCGCCCTGAATTCGAAGGTGCTTGGCCGAAGCCGGACCGGCCGCGGCCGCTCGGTAAGGTCGACAACGCGGACCCATGTGTCGGCGCCGCCGCGCAGCGTCACCTTCAGCCCAAGCGCTTTCTCGGCTGCTTCGAACGGTGTGTTCGCTTCGGCCGCATGTATGGCGACGATGGCGTCGCCGTTCATCTCTTCGACTCGATAAGCCTTCATGCGTGCGCGTCCCGCACGTTCGCTGTTTGGTCCTTAATACATTAGTAATGACGAATATAGAACGAGGTTCCACGGCGATGCATACGGGCGCGTTATCCTGCCTTCAGCGGGGAGCTACGCCGCGCTCTTGGCCCCCGCGGGGTTGAGGCTGTCGACCAGGCCGGTCGGGATCAGGATGGTGGCGCCGCGCTCCTTGGTCGTCTCGTAGATGATGTTCATGGCGCGCAGTTGCAGCGCCGCCGGGTGGTTGGCGTAGGTCATGGCCGCCTCGACGAATTTGCCGGCGACTTCCGCCTCCGCCGAGCCCAGGATGACGCGCGCTTGCTTCTCGCGCTCGGCCTGCGCCTGGCGCGACATGGCGTCCTGCAGCGCCACCGGAATGGCGACGTCGCGGATCTCGACCGACATCACGGTGATGCCCCATTGCGCCGTCTTGGCGCCGATGACCTCGCTCAGATGCTCGTCAGCCGCCTTGCGGTCGGCAAGCAGCGACGACAACATCGAGGAGCCGATCATCTCGCGCAGCGATGTCTGCGCCACCCGGTCGATCGCCTCGCGGTAGTTGGTGATCTCGAGCGCGGCCTGGCGCGCGTCATGCACGTGCCAGAAAATGACCGCGTCGACATTGACCGGCACGGTGTCCTTGGTCAGTGCCTGCTCGGCGTTGAAGGCGGTGGTCTGGATGCGCTCGTCGATCACCGCCACGACATTGTCGACGACCGGGATGATCATGAACAGGCCGGGGCCGCGCACGCCCTGCAGATTGCCGGCGCGCAGCACGACGAATTTCTGCCAGGTGTTGGCCATCTTGAGCGAGGCGGCGATGAGTGCCGCGATGACGAAGAAGGGCGCGCCCGCCCATGGCCCGGCGAGCGCGCCGACACCTGCGCCGATGAGGGCGAACACGGCGGTCAGGAAAAGGGTGATCGGGTTCATAAAAAACTCCTTGTCGCGGCCGGGTTGGGGTCGCGCGACGCCGCAATGGGCCTCGCGAGGAGCGTCGGCGGCCCGCAACGGACCGCCTGGCCGGCATCAGGGATCGATCACGCTTGTCGCGAGGACAATCATCGCCGGCACGGATTTATATGGTGCGCGGCGAGGGGCTTCGCCATGGGGCAGGCGCTCGCGAGCTTCATGCACGGGCCTGCGACCTGGGATTGAGGTTGCGAGGTTGCCAATTCGAAACAAAATCGCGCCTAAGCGCCATCGAGCAGAAACGCAATCGCTGCAAAAACGCCATCGACCGGCGCCGACCGGAAATTGAAACGCCGGCGGGGCTCGTCGCATCGTCGCGCGGCCTTGATGGGGGCTCGTCGCACCAATGTAATCCATTGCACAGATCGCGCCGCCGTCCTGCCCCATCTGGCATTCGGCGCATCGATCCGGCGGCGATGAAGCTTCGGAATTTTAGCTGCTCCTGATATGGATTGGATTGAAGAACCGAAGGGAATATATGGCAACCGAAGGGTGCCCGGCCGCATGACCGACAGTTCGCAAGCCGGGCCGCTGGAAGTGTGCGTGCTCGGCGATTTCCAGGTCGCCCGTGGCGGCGAACTGATCGACCTGCCGCCGTCCCGCAAGACGAGGGCCTTGCTCGCTTATCTTGCCGTGACCGGCAGGTCGCATCAGCGCGAGCGGCTGTGCGAGATTTTCTGGGACATTCCGGACGATCCGCGCGGCGCCTTGCGCTGGAGCCTGTCCAAGATCCGCCAGGTGCTGGGCGAGGACGAAAGCGCTTTGGCCGCCGACCGCAACGCGGTGGCGCTCAAGGCCCAAACAGACCATGCCAGGCTGTTGCGGCTGGCCAAGGCCGACCTGTCCTCTTGCTCGACCGAGGAGCTCGAAGCGGCGGTCGGCTCGATCCGCGGCGACTTCCTCGCCGATTTGTCGCTGGAGCGCTGCGCCGAATACGAAGCCTGGCGCACGGCCGTCGCCAGCGAGGTCGGGATCGTTGAACTCGGCGTGTTGCGCGAGCTGGTCGAACGCCTGTCGGACGAGCCGAGGCGAGCGCTGTCGTTGGCGCAGCGTTTGCACCGCCTTATGCCGGAGGACGCCGGCCTGGCTGCTGAGATCGAGGCGCTGGAGGAGAGGGTGAGGTCGGCGGCCGCGCGGCCGACGGGACGTGCTCCCCGGCCGGCCGGCAAGACCGCCGCCCAACCCGCGCCGACTGCATCCGACAACCCGGCAGCACCGCAGGATCCCGGCCGTGCCGTGCATTTCTGCCGCGGGCTGGACGGCACCAGGCTCGCCTATGCCAGGACCGGCAGCGGCCCGACCCTGCTGCGCGCCGCGCACTGGATGTCGCATCTCACCTATGACTGGGACAGTCCGATATGGCGGCACTGGATCGCGGAGCTGTCGCGCGACCACCAACTGGTCCGCTATGACGAGCGCTGCAACGGCCTGTCGCAGCGGCACGTCATCGACGTCTCGTTCGAGGCCATGCTGTCGGATCTCGAATGCGTGGTCGAGGCGGCGGGGCTCGATCGCTTCACTCTGCTCGGTCTTTCACAGAGCTGCGCGGTGTCGATCGCTTACGCCATCCGCCACCCCGAGAAGGTCTCGGGCATGATCCTCTATGGCGGCTATGTCAAAGGCTGGCGGGCGCGCGGCGATGCCGGCGAGATCGCCACGCGCGAAGCGATCGGCACGCTGATGCGCGAAGGCTGGGGCAAGTCGAACCCGATGTTCCGCCAGGCCTTCTGCTCGATGTTCATCCCCGGCGCCACGCATGAGCATTTCGCCTGGTTGGACGAATTGTTGCTGCGCACCGTGACGCCGGACGACGCCTGGCGCCTGCAAAACGCCTTCTCGGTTGTCGACGTCAGCGACTTGCTCGAGAAGGTGCGTGTGCCGACCCTGGTGCTGCACGCGCGGGAGGACAATGTGGCGCCGGTGGAGTCAGGCCGCACCATGGCCGCCGGCATTCCCGGCGCGCGCTTCTTCGAGCTGGAGAGCCCGAACCACGTGTTGCTCGAGGGCGAGCCGGCTTTCGACGAGTTCATCGCCCATGTGCGGGCCTTCGTCGCCGAGACGGCGGGGTCGTAAGCGCCCACTGCGATCGCGTGATTTCGCCTTTCGCGGGAGGCGTATGTTTCGGGTGCCGGCGGTGCCCATTCCGCCTTCGGCCGGTGCCGTGGCTACCCCAACGAACCCCATCCACGCACCGGCCTCTTTGAGGGGCCGGGGACGGGGCGTTCACCCCTTTGCCAGCGGCACGGTGAACACGGTTGCGGTGCCGGTCAGGCAGGTCTCGCCGGCCTCGTTGCGCACCGACGTCGCGAGCCTGCAGATCGGTTTGTCGAAACGCACCTCGGTCACCTCGACGCGGCCGGTGATCAGCTCGCCGATGCCGACCGCCTTGACGAACTTCCAGTTGACCTCAAGGAACACCGAGCCGGGGCCAGGCAGGTCCTCGGCGACGACGGCATTGAGCAGGCCCGAGGTAACGCCGCCCTGCACGATCAGCTTGCCGAACACCGAAGCCTCGGCCAGCGCCTTGTCGTAATGCAGCGGGTTGCGGTCGCCGGTCATCTCGGCGAACGCTTCTATGTCCCAGGCCTGCGTGCGCCGCGAGCGCTCGGCGAAAGCGCCGACTTGCGGCCGCCCCTTGATGACGCCGGCCCAGCCGTCTTTCATATGCGCGGTCATGGTCTTGTCCTCACTCGGTTGCGTTGCGTGACCGGGCCGGCGAGGGCCGGCGGATCGGTGTCGTTTGCCGGCGCGCCCGCTGCGCCGCGGGCGGCCATGCGGCGCGGCCGGGCGCGCTCGGGCATCTTGCTTGCGGCCAGCGCCTGCCCCTCGGCTTTGACCACGGCGCTGAAGCCGCGGTGCCGCTCACCGATATTGCCGAGCGTCCAGTCGAAGCCGGCAATGGCGTCCGTCGTATTGAGAATCTGGCTGGCGAAAAGATCGCGCTCGCGTTGCCAGAGCGCGAATGCCGCTTCCGACCCGTCGACGATGGCCCGCGCGAGGCCCTCGGCATCGCGCAGCGCATCCGAAATGCCGTGGGCGGTGATCGGGTCGCGAAAAAAGCCGGCGTCGCCGACCAGCGCCCAGCCAGGGCCATAGGGCTGGCGGATAAAGCCCGACACGCCGCGGAAGGCGTGCAGGCGAGTGTCCTTCGCCGCGTGGCCCGCTTGCGCGGCAAGCTCCAGCGACAGCGCTTCGAGCACCTCCATGCGAGCGCGCGCCTGGTTGAGGCGGAAGCGTTGGTCGAATAAGCTCGTCGGCACCGAGGCGACGATACAGGCCTGCCCGTCATTGGTCGGAATGGACGAGCCCGCGAGTCCGTCGCGGAAATACCAGTGATAGCCGGCGCCGGGCTCCATCGGCGCATAGGCGTAGACATGAGCGGCCGAGACGGAGCCGGCGCGCAGCACCTCCGCATCGCAGCATTTGGCGACCTGCGAGCCGATGCCGTCGGCGCCGACGACGATGCCGGCGCTTACCCGCAAGGGCGCCGCACCGGCGGCGCGGATTTCGACGCCGCGCACGCGCCCATGCGCGTCGGCGCAAAGATCGGCGACGGCCATGTCGTGCAGGATTTCGGCGCCGGCCGCGCGCGCGGCATCGACGAGAATGCGGTCGAGCACGGTGCGCCGCGGCGCGATCAGTCCGGGTAGATCCGGCCCGGCATCGAGCGGAATGATGATCGCTTCATCGCCATAGTGGAAGGTCGTCGTCTCGATGACGGGCGTGCCGGCGTCGATGAGCGGCCTGAGCAGGCCCCAGCGCGACAGAAGCAGCACGGCCGGCCGCATCAGCGCATGCGTCGACAGCGTGTCGGAGCCGTAGGGACGGCGCTCGATCGCCAGCACCTTGAGGCCGGCGCAGGCGAGCAGCATCGCCGTTGCGGCCCCCGCGCAGCGCGCGCCGACGATGACGGCGTCGTAGTGGCCGAGCCTCGGGGTCGGGCGAAGGGAAATCGCTGCCATGGTCTTGGTCCTCAGGCGGCCCTGCGGCCGTTGCGATCGAGATAACGGGAGACTTCGGCGGCGATCGCCTCGGCGTCGGAGCCGACGCCGCCGATGAAGTGTGAATCGCGCTTGCGCAGGAAGCGGAAGCCGAGCGCGTAAAGGCCGGGGACGCTGGTGATGCCGTCTCGGTGCGCCAGCTCGCCATCCGCGCCCAACGCCGATGGCTCCAGCCATCCGAACGACCTTGCGTAGCCGGTCGCCCAGATCACCGTGGTGATCGATCCGTCGTTCAGCGATAAGCGGCGTCGATAGGTCGAAGGCACCGCGACCGGGTCACGGCGGGTCGGTCGCACGGCGCCGGCGAAGCGGTCGATCTCGGCGAGCAGGCGGGCCTGCTTGGCCTCAGCCGCCGCCGCGCTGGCCGCAAGGTCGCCGACAAAAGCGAACTCGCCATTGGCGATGCCGCGCACACGTCCGGTCAGCTCGACACCCAGCGGCTGCAGCGTTGCAAGATCAACGTCGGCGCTGTCGGGTCGGCCGGCAAGTTGCAGCGAGGGCTGCCGCCTGGCGCTTTCGGCATCGGCGAGGTCGGCCGCCCGCTCGGCGAGGTGGCCCGTCTCACGCAGCCACCAGAAAATGTCCTTGGCGCGCCAGCGCCTGGGCAGCCGCGTGTGCTTGCCGACCGACAGCACCACGCGCCGGCCGGCGCGCGCCAGCTCGTCGGCGATCTGCACGCCGGACGCCGAGGCTCCGACCACGAGCACGCCGCCGGGCGGCAGCTCGCCGGGGCTGCGATACTGCGAAGCATGGATGCCGTCCGCCTCTTTCGCGCCGTCGAGCGCGAACGGGATCAGTGGCCTGTCGCAATGGCCGGTTGCCACCACGACGGCCCTGGCCGACCAGGCACCGGCGCTTGTGTCGAGCACGAAGCCTTCGCCTGCCCGCCTGCACGAGACGACCTCGACGCCGCATTCGACCGGCATCTGCCAGCGGTTTGCGTAGGTTTCAAGATCATGGAGGAACACGTCCCTGGTCCTGAAACCATCGGGGTCCGGGCCGTCATAGGGCGCGCCCGGCAACGCGTTCAGCCAGTTGGGCGTCAACAGCCTGAGCGAGCGCCAGGCGTGCGTGCGCCAGCGCTCGCCTATCAGGCCGCGCTCCAGCACGACATGGTCGATGCCGGCACGGCCAAGGCAATGGCTGAGCGCAAGCCCGGCCTGCCCGCCGCCAATGATGACGACGTCAGCTTGTTTCATTGATCTGTTCCGTTGCGTTCTCGGGACGGTCCGGACGTTTGTCCGGACCGCTTTTTGGCCTGGCGTTACTGGATCGACTTGATCCCGACCGTGACCGGAACGCCCTTGGTCAGCACGTCGAAGACGGCCGAGCGGGCGCGGGCCTGCTCGATCAGCTGCTGCAGCTTCTCGGCCGGCGCGTCGCCCTCGATCTCGAAGGAGACCTGGATGTCCTGGTAGCCGTTGCGCACCTCGTCCGAGATGCCGAGGATGCCGCGCAGGTCGATATTGCCGTCGATCGAGCACTTGACCTTCTTGAGCTTGATGCCGCGCGCGGCGGCGATGTTGGCGACGCCCGACATCAGGCAGCTCGCCAGCGCATGCAGCAGCCATTCGACCGGCGTCGGCGCATTGTCGGCGCCGCACAGGATCCCCGGATGGTCGCTGTCGGCATAGTAGGGCTTTTCGTGCTTCTGCTCCTGGCCGGCGCCGAAGAAGCCGTGCATGACCGTCTTGCTGTGCGTGCCCTCGATCCATTCGTTGTGGGCGCGGAACTGGAATTTCGCCAACTCCGGCTGGCCGGCGACGAAATTGATCGTCGCGATCAGGTTCGGCGTGTCGACGCCGTTGAGCGGAAGTCGTGCAGGCTTGGTGTTGGGTTGCATTTTCTCTACTCCGAAGGTTGCTTTGCGGCTTGGTTGCCGTGACGGCTCTCTCTGACCGCCAGGCGTTTGAACGAGAGTGGGTGCGAGCGTGGAATTTTCGATGCGCCCACCGTGGAAATCGCGTTGGATGTTCCAGGCGAGTGCGGCGCCGGTCAGCAAAAACCCCGGCGGCGCCGGGGTTCGGACAGGTCCGCCGGAATGCCCGCTCCGTCTTCCATCGCGTCGGCTTCGGCGAGCGCGGCGCGCACTGAAGTGTAGTGGTCGATCTGCGAGCGGCTGATGCCCATGTCCTTCAAGAGATGGTCCGGCATGGCGCGCAGCGCGGCGCGATCGCTGCGCATCCGCAGGCTGCGATAGGCGAGCCTGAGGGCGTTGCCCAGCCAACCGAGCAGGCCGGAGCCCGCGCGGGTTTCATGATGCGTATGATCCATTGTCGTCATTGTCGTCTCCATCCTTTGCGGCACGACCATTCGCGCCGTCGATGGAAGGACAATGATCGATCGCCGATGGAGCGAGCGTGGGAGCCGGTGTCGAAACCGGCGTGGAATCGTCAGCGGGCCGGCGTAAGCGCTCGAACCGGTTGAGGCGAGGGGATCGGCCTCAATCCGCTTCCCCGGCCGAGCCTTTCCCGCATTCTGCCAGCACCTTGCCGATCGCGGCGCCGGAGCCCTTCAGCGGGAAGCTTGCCGCGCCGTATTTGTCGGCCGACACCGTCACCTCGCCCTTGCCGCGCAGCAGCGCCAGCAGCGGGTCGGACGGGCCGGAGAGCTCGGCGGTGAAGTAATTGTACATCGCCTCGAGGTCGAGCTTCCTCGTCACGCTCTTGTCGCCGGCCTTGAAGGTGAACGAGCCGCTGACGCCGGGCTCCGGATTCCCGCCGGCGGCGCCGAGATCGTAGCTCAGCACCGGCTTGCCGAAGCAGGCCAGCATCAGATGCGCATCGCCTTTCGGCCCGCCGCAGACGGAAGCCGTCATCACGCTGCCGCCTTCGTCCTCCTCCATCTTGGCGTTCCAGCCGCAGGAAGCGGCCTCGGCCTGCTGGGCGAGCAGCGCCAGGATGAGTGTTGCCAGTGCGCGTTTCATGATCCCCCCGTTTTGAGAACGGTCTTGATCGTACAGGGATTGGGCACAGCGCGCGAGTGGTTGCATTCGCGCCTAGGCGGCAGCGCCGCACACCTCCTTGACCACCCCGCGCAGCCAGCGATGCGCCGGGTCGGCGTCGAGGCGCGGGTGCCACAGCAGCGAGATTGTGAGCTCGGCGAGCTTCACCGGCAGCGCGAAAGTGAACATCCCCTGGCGCAGCGTCTGCGTGTAGCGCTCCGGCACAACTGCGATGAGGTCGGAGCCGCGCGCCAGCGCCAGCGCCTCGGCAAAGCCGCCGACCACGGTCGCGATCTCGCGCGACAATCCCGCCACCTCCAGCGCCGCGTCGACCGGCCCGCGATCGAGTCCGCGGCGCGAAACCAGGACGTGCCTTGCGGCGGCGAAGCGGGCGGCGGTGATCCTGCCTTCGCTTAAAGCGTGGCCGGAACGCACAACGCCGACGAAACGGTCGCGAAACAGCGCCTGTGCCCGCACCTCCGGCCCGGTCGAATCGCCGACCACGCCGGTTTCGAGATCGACCGCGCCCTCGCGCATCGGGCCGGAATCCTTGTCGGGTTTCGGCACGAAGCGCAGCTGCACGCCGGGCGCTTCCACCGCCACGCGGGCAATCAGCGCCGGGCCGAAATTCTCCACGAATCCGTCGCTGTTGCGCATGGTGAAGGGGCGGACAAGTCTTTTGAGATCGAGCCGCTCGGCCGGCCGCAGCAGGGCTTGCGCCTGGCTTACCAACGGGCCGATTTGCGTGCTGAGTTCGACGGCGCGCGGCGTCGGCACCAGGCCGCGTCCGGCGCGCACCAGAAGCGGATCGCCGGTCGCCTCGCGCAGCCGCGCCAGCGCCCGGCTCATCGCTGAAGGGCTGAGCCGAAGCTTGCGCGCCGCCTTGGCGACGCTGCCTTCTGAAAGCAGCACGTCCAGCGTCACCAGCAGGTTGAGATCGGGTCGCGACATGGTGCGATCCTAGCACGGATCATGGCGTATGGCATGGCGTTTGGCGCACTGATGAAGTGCAAATGCTGCGCGTTCCGCCTCATGCGGTCAGGGCCTATCTTTCCGGCTGGACACCGGAGAACCATCATGACCGACATCGCCGCATCGCAATCGCTTCCCGCAAGCCGCTCGACAGCCAGCGCGCTGGCCAGCCTATCACTGGCGATGCTGCTCTCCTCGCTCAGCACCAGCATCGCCAATGTCGCGCTGCCGACGCTGAGCGCGGTTTTCCAGGCATCCTTTCCGGCGGTGCAGTGGGTGGTGCTGGCCTATCTGCTCGCCATCACCGCGCTCATCGTCAGTGTCGGGCGGCTGGGCGACCTCGTCGGCCGCCGGCCGTTGCTGGTCGCCGGCCTGGCGCTGTTCAGCGCCGCATCGCTGGCGGCGGCACTGGCGCCGTCGCTGGCGATGCTGATTGCCGCGCGCGCCGCGCAAGGGCTGGGCGCGGCGGTGATGATGGCGCTGACCATCGCTTTCGTCGGCGAGACGGTGCCGAAGGAGCGCACCGGCAGCGCCATGGGTCTGCTCGGCACCATGTCTGCCATCGGCACGGCGCTTGGGCCATCGCTCGGCGGCGTGCTGATCGGCGCCCTCGGCTGGCGCTCGATCTTCCTCGTCAATGCCGCACTCGGCGTTGCCGCCATGTTTGCCGCCTGGCGCTTCCTGCCGGGGGCGAGCATCGTCCGCCCGGCGGGCAAGCCGGCCCGCTTCGACATCATCGGCACGCTGCTGCTTGCCGCGACGCTCGTCGCCTATGCGCTGGCGATGACCATGGGTCGAGGCCATTTCGGCGCCGTGAACCTCGCACTGCTGGCGCTCGCCGTGCTCGGCGCCGCCTTGTTCGCCTTTGCCGAGGCCAAAGTGGCATCGCCCCTGGTCAAGCTCGCGCTGCTCCGCGACCCTGTGCTGTCGCCCAGCCTTGCCATGAACGCGCTGGTGTCGACGGTGATGATGGCCACGCTGGTGGTCGGCCCGTTCTTCCTGTCGCGCGCGCTGGGCCTCGGCGAAGCGATGACCGGCGCCGTGCTTTCCATCGGCCCGGTCGTCTCGGCGCTGTGCGGCGTCGTCGCCGGCCGCGTCGTCGACCGCCTGGGGGCGCCGGCCATGGTGCTTGCCGGGCTGGCGCTGATGGTCGCCGGCTGCTCGGCACTTGCTGTCCTGCCGCAGCTGTTCGGCGTCGCCGGCTACGCGGCCGCGATCGTGCTCTTGGCGCCGGGCTACCAACTCTTCCAGGCGGCCAACAACACCGTTGTCATGGCCGATGTCGGCCAGGGCGAGCGCGGCGTGGTGTCGGGCATGCTGAGCCTGTCGCGCAATCTCGGCCTCATCACCGGCACGGCGGTGATGGGCGCGCTCTTCGCCTTCGCCGCCGGCACCAGCGAGATCGCGAACGCGGCGCCCGCGGCGATCGCCTACGGCATGCGCTTCACCTTCGGGATGGCGGCGGGTTTGGTGCTGGTGGCGCTTCTGATGGCTGTCCTCAGCCCATCCGCAAAGCGCGCCGCCTAAAGCAATTCCGCCCGGAATTGCGTGGAAACAAAGACCGCTTCCGCGATCGCGTAATTTCGCCGCCGCCGCCAAGGTCTATGTTTGCTGGGCGGCGGTGCCCATTCTGCCTTCGGCCGGTGTCTCAGCTACCCCAACGAACCCCACCCGTTGCGGCACCGGCCTCATTCATTTCGCCCGTCAAGGCTTCCGGGGCCGCCAGGCGCTCGGCCTCCTCCTCCAGTTCCGACAGTTTCGACTTGATCTCATGCGGGTCCTGGTGCTCGAGCCCGACCACGTCGTTGCGCGTTTGCCTGAGCGCAATGACGATCTCGTCGAGCTTGGCATGGATGGCCGCCGTGTCGCGGTAGCCCTGGATGAGAACCACCCCGGTGATGATGATGGCCGCCACCGACAAGGCATAGGTCACCGCGTTGGTAAGGCCGAACGGCACCAGCAATGTGCAGGCGACCATGGCGGCAAGCATTGCGTAGAAGCCGGGCGGGCGCGACAGGAAATCGGCCGCCCAAAAAAGCAAGCGGTTCATCGGCCGCCTACCCGAGCAGCAAGCCGGCAATCAGCACGGTGAAAAGCAGTGAAACCGGCACGGCCAGCAGCCAGCGCGCTTCCAGAACACTGTTGCGGTGATGGTCCATGTCGATTTTCTCCAGCGGTTTGGCGTCGCGATATCAAGCTGGCAAACGGCAAGTGGCAGCCTTCGTTCCGCCGCTCGGGCGACGGTCTGAGGTCTTATCGGACTGAAGTCGTACGGGCGGCCGGATATGGCCGAGCGCCGCAACCAAAGCCCAGGCTTCGCATTGTCAAGCGCGCAAATTTTCCCGCTGACAGGAGCACCCACTATGAGCCTCGAAAGACCTCTCGACGATCACGACGAGGAGCCATACGACACGGCATTCTTCGCCAAGAAGTATGGTCTGTCGCAACGGCTCGCCAAGACGATGATAGAGGCCAACGGCCAGGGGCGACGCGCCTGCGATGCCGCGGCAACGACCTATCTGCAATATGTGGCTCTGCGGCGCCGTCAGGGAAGTTGAGGCGCGCCCGCGCTTCGCCAAGCCCCGCTCGCGACGATCCGTGACAGCGCTTCAGCTAAACGCATGGGCGGATCGGAACAAAAACGCCGGGCAACGATTTACTCGGCGAAGGGGCATTTCAGATGCAAGGAATAGATAAATGAAAACAGTACTTTTGGCGGCTCTGGCGCTCTGCGTCGCGGCGCCCGCCATCGCTTCCGCGGCCGAGGCCGATATCGTCATCGGCACACATCACCGGCACTATTATCATCATCACCGGCCAACCGTGATCATCAGCGACGAAGGTCACCGTCTCCATCATCGCCATCACGGCACGGTCGCCTTCTATGATCACGGCCGCCGCGATTGGCGTCGTCATCACCGTCCCGACACCCTGGTGGTCACCGGCTCCATCCACAACCGGCACCATCACCGTCCGGTCGTGGTCGAGGGCAATACCGACTACTGACGATGAACCGGCCCGGCTCAGGCGCCAATTGGCGCCAGCCGGGCCGTTCTAATGCCTGCGTGTCGCTGCCGGATCAGAAACTGGTCGTCATCCGCAGGAATGCGCCATGATAGACGCGCGTTGTGTCGGCGCCTCCACCGGGTTTGGTGAAGTCTATCCCGGGCAGGGCGTTGAAATAGGCGTCAGCGCGATAACCCAGCGCCAGCTTGGTCGCTTCGGTGAAATTATAGGTAATTGCCACCGACGCATCGAGGTTGAACACGCCCTTCTTGTCCGATTGCGTGATCCTGTCGCCGCCTTCGAGCGCAAATGTCCGGTCTCGCTTGAGAGCGAACAGGTAGGCGGCGCCCGCGCCGTAATCGATGCCCCACTGGCCGGAAATGGGCATGCTGCCTTCGACAGCCACGCGGGGGCCGAGGCCTTGGAAACGGCTCTTCAGATAGGCGTTGTCGACGGATGTCAGCGACCCCAGGCTGGTGCCGGTGTAGGCCACGCCCGGGCCGCTTATTTTCTCGCTGAGGTCGGCATAGCGAAGGCCGAGCTTAACCTGAGCCGGTCCGGTTCCGATGCCGATGTCGCGGCCGACCGCAAAATCGGCAACCAGGTGCGACGAGCGCACATGCACGGTTCCCGCGCGCGCATCGGTGGTGTCGAATGAAGCGTTAGGGCCGGAGGTTCCATCGCCTGGCGGCCGCGCGAAAGTTACGACCTCTGTCAAGTCGTGATTTTTGTTACGCTTGTTCCAACCGTAGCGGAAGCTTGCGCTGGCATGCCATGTGTCGTTGAACCGGTAGTCGAGACCCGCGGCCACTTCGCCGCCGGCTCCCGCGAAAGGAGAGAAGAAATCCGGAAGAGGCGTGTTTGGATAGAGGCGATCGCCATTAGCCCAGTTCACCCCGCCTTCGACGAAGACGGTCAGCTGCGGCAACGAAGCCGCAAGTGGCACCGAGGTATCGGCGAGGTCGGCAGCGCGCGCAGCCGGCGCCAGGGCCGCCAGCGCCAACGATGAAACGCCTAGAAGCAGTAGTCTTTTCAATTGCATGATAGTTTCCCAAAGCCCAAATCTTTCCGCAGCGTCACATGCGCCCGCAATGGTTGAGATTGCAACTCACCCGCATGTTATAAAATTAGAATTTATGCATCTGTTGCAAAAATGTCGGAAGCGCTATCAGCGGCAAGGCGAGCAAGGAGGCACGGTTGTCCCATCAATCCGGAATAGTTTGGCTGGCGTCCTATCCGAAGTCGGGCAACACCTGGACGCGGCATTTCCTCCACAGCCTTCTGAGGGTTCTGCAAGGAGAAGCCGGCTCCCAGTCGATCAACAATATGGGACGCTTCTCGAGCGGCGAGGCCGGCAGGTGGCGCTATTCCATGTTGGCCGGACGGGAGCTGACCAAGGACGACACCGGGCTTATCCCGGCGCTGCGCCCCAAGGTGCAGGTCAAGCTGGCCGACGAGGCCGGCGGCGTGGCCTTCATCAAGACGCACAACGCTTTGCTGGTGGATGAGGGGCAGCCGGTCATCAACCCGGCCGCGACGGCGGGCGCCATTTACATCGTGCGAAATCCGCTCGATGTCGTCATCTCCTTGTCGCACCATCGCGGCAGACCGATCGACGACACGATCGATTTCATGGCCTGCGATGGCATGCGCACGACGATCAGCGAGAAGCAGGTCTACGAAATCTGGGGCTCCTGGAGCGAGCACGTGCACAGCTGGACGCGGGTCGAGCACCCGGCGATCTATGTCATGCGCTACGAGGACATGCTCGCCGAGCCGGCCAGAACCTTCGGCGGTCTTGCCCGGCACCTGAAGATGAATCCCTCGGCGGACGAATTGCAGCAAGCGCTCGACCTGTCCTCCTTCGAAAACCTGCAAGCCGAAGAGAAGGAAGCGGGCTTTCGCGAGCGGCCCGAAGCCGCCACCGCCAATTTCTTCAGGGCCGGAAAAGCCGATCAGTGGCGCGATGTTTTGACCAGCGCCCAGATCGAACAGATCGTAAGCAGCCACCGGACGCAGATGCAAAGATTCGGCTATTTGCCGGCGAAGGAGTGACGCAGGGATTGCGGTTAGCGGGCGAAAGCGCTGACACTGCTGATCTCCTCACAAGGGGGGGATCAGCAGTGTCAGCGGCAGCACGTTGCTCTCAGAACTTCGCGTCGAGCGCCGCTTTGACCGTGTGCTCCTGCGCGTCCGATGCGAGCTGGCCGCTATAGGTCAGGTCGAATCAATTTTGCGCTGACCGGGCTCGCCGTGAGGGGATGCTGATCCCCTCAAGGGAGGCGGACCTGCCTATCCGGCCTTGGCCAGCGCCGGTCCATCCGCGGCAAATGGCTGGTCGCCGCCGGCGGCGCGCGGCCGCAGCCCAATCCAGATCAGCGCGATCGCGGCCACGCTCACCGCCACGTTAACGGCCAGCGCCAAGTGGATGCCGCTGAGCAGGTCGGCTTGCGTCGCCGCCACCGCGCCCAGCATCGGGACGCCGACGGTGATGCCGATCTGCTGCGTCATCGAGGCGAGGCCGGTGGCGAGGCCCTGTTCGGCGTCGGGCACATCGGAGGTCGCCGTGACCATATAGGCGACAATCGCCGACACATGGCCGAAGAAGCCGAGGAACAGCGCCGGGATCAGCACACCGAGCCAGGCGGGGCTGGCGCCGAGCAGGATCAGCGGCGCCGTGCAGCCGGCCTGCACCAGGAGGCCGACGGCCAGCACCTTGCGCGCGCCATGGCTGCCGATCAGCCGGCCGGCGATGACGCCCGCCACGACCGCGGCCAGCCCCGGCACGCCGAAGATCAGTCCGGTGTCCATCGCCGAGAGGTGCAGCACCTCCTGCAGATAGAGCGTCATCAGGAAGATGAGCGCCGGCTCCATGACGAACACGACCAGCCCGGCCAGATTGCCCCACTTCACGGTCGGTCGGGACAGGATGGAGAGCGCGACCAGCGGCGCCTTGGCGCGGAGCTCGATCAGCCAGAAGGCCGCAAGCAGGGTCACACCGCCGAGGAGCGCGTAGACATTGCCGCTGGTGATGCCGAAGGTCAGCGCAAGCAGGCCAAGCGTCACCGTCACCGCCCCGGGAACATCGAGCCGGACGCCGGCGGGCGCCTTGCTGGCCGGCACCAGGAACGGCGTGGCGACAAGGATCAGCACGGCCACCGGCACGTTGATCAGGAAGGCCCAGCGCCAGCTCAGCATCTCGACCAGCGTGCCGCCGAGCAGCGCGCCGACGGTGAAGCCGCCGGACAGGATCGCGCCGTTCAGCCCCAGCACGCGCGCCCGCTGCTTCTCGTCGCTGAAGGAGGTGATCAGCAGCGCCAGCGCCGCCGGTGTTGCGATGGCCGTGGCGAAGCCTTGCAGCGCGCGGGCCGTCAACAGCAGCACCGGACTGGTGGCGACGCCGCCGACGACGGAGGCAAGCGCCAGCAGCGCGATGCCTGACAGGAACATGCGGCGGCGACCGAACAGGTCGGCGATGCGCCCGAACAGCAAGGTGAAACCGGTGGCCGGCAGCGCATAGGCGGTGACCACCCAGGGCAGGGCGGCAAGGTCGAGGCCGACCGCGGTGCCAACTTGCGGCAGCGCGACGTTCAGAATGGAAAAATCCACCGACAGCATGAAGCCGGTGCCGAGCAGAAGAAAAGCGATCAGCCGCTGCCGGGCGGTGATGCCGGAAGCCGGATCGGTCGTGGGATGTCTTGTCATGGCGCGTCTCTCCTTTGCCAATTGTCGAACCGCATGCTTGCGGCGTCGGGTGGCAAGGTAGGCGCGGGGAGAATGGGGGTGGGAGTTACAAGTGCGGCGGGATTTGGGGCGAGGGTGCCTCTGGCGAAACGCCGGCGCTGGGGCTGCTGATCTCCCCCCTTGCGGGGGAGATGGCCGGCAGGCCAGAGGGGGTGACGGAACGCCAACCCTTCGTCGTCGTCATCCTAGGGCGGAGCAAGGAGCGAAGCGACGCGCGCAGACCCTAGGATCCATGCCGTGACGCTAAGGCGTTGCAACGGTTACAGAATTCTGCACCGCCGCGCCTACGGCGGAGGTCCCGGCATGGATCCTCGGGTCAAGCCCGAGGATGACGACGCGTGGCGGAACCGGAGAGTCATGCGTTGAGGGGGGCCTCGCTCCAGCCTCTCAGATCAGCTTCTCCAGCGTGATCGGCAGATCCCGCACCCTCTTCCCCGTCGCGTGGAACACAGCATTCGCAATCGCCGGCGCGATGCCGACGATCGCCAGCTCGCCGACGCCCTTGCCGCCAAGCGCCGAGGAGTGCGGGTCGGGGATGCCGACGGAGATCGTCTGGATATCCGGAATGTCGGCATTGGTCGGCAGCATGTAGTCGGCGAAATTGCCGTTGACGACGCGGCCGTGGCGGCGGTCGACGATGCCTTCCTCGAGCAGCGCCTGGCCGATGCCCATGATGATGCCGCCCTTCCACTGGCTTTCCGCCAGCTTGGGGTTGTAGAGCCGGCCGGAATCCAGCGCCGACACCACGCGCGACACGCGCACCGTGCCGAAATCCTCGTCGACGCGGACCTCGACGAAATGCGCGCACCAGGAATGGCGCGACCAGTCGCCTTCGGTGTGCGGGATCGACATGGCGATGGTGGTGTAGTTCTTGTAGCGCTCCTCCGGCGTCGTGCTCGCCGGCAAGGAGTCGCCCTTGGCTTCGATCCGCTCGCGGCCGACAGCGTGCATGAGCTCCGCGATCGACAGTTCCGGCCCGTCGCCGCGCGGCGAGGCGATGCGGCCGTCCTTCACGACAAGCGTGTTGGCCTGGACCTCCTGGAAGGGCGAGCGCGGATCCGACAGCGCCAGCCCGATCAGCTCGTCCAGCGCCTGGCCGGCCGCTTTGTAGACGGCGCCGGTCATGACGCCGGCAAGGCGCGAGCCGCCGGCGACGCCGGCGCGGGCGAAGTGCGAATCGCCGAGCTTCACCGAGACATGCTCCACCGGCACGCCGAGCGTCTCGGCCGCGGTCTGCGCCAGGATCGTATAGGTGCCTTGGCCCATGTCGATGGACGAGCTTTCGACCTCGACCGACCCGTCGGCCAGGATCTTCACCACCGCTTCGCCGTGCGCGCGCCGCACCGGATAGGTGCCGGCCGCCATGCCCCAGCCGATGAGCTGGTGGCCGTCGCGCATCGAGCGCGGCGCATGCGAACGCCTGGCCCAGCCGAAGGCTTCGGCGCCGGCGGCAAACGCCTCGCGCAGCTGACGCGTCGACCACGGCTTGTTCACCTGCGGGTCCTGCTCGGCATAGTTGATCAGCCGGACCTGCAGCGGATCCATGCCGAGCTCGTGGGCGAGCTCGTCGATGGCGCATTCGATACCGAAGGCGCTCGGGTTCTCACCCGGCGCGCGCTTCGCCCCCGGCACCACCGTGTTGACCCGCACGACATTCTGCTTCGAGGAGAAATTGGGCGTGGCGTACATGATCGAGGTGACGGATCCGAGCGGCTCGACCCACATGCCGTCGACCGATGTTTCGTTGACGCCGCGATGCACGATCGACTGGATCCTGCCGTCCTTGTCGGCGCCGATCGTCACCGTCTGGCGGGTCGCGGCGCGACCGCCATAGGAGGTGAAATTCTGCGGCCGGTTGAGCACCAGCTTGACCGGCCGGCCCAGCATCCTGGCCGCTGCCGCCGCCACCGCGCTGTGGGCCAGCGCCAGCGCCTTCGAGCCGAAGCCGCCGCCGATATAGGGCGACACCAGCCGCACATTCTCGAACGGGATGCCGAACCATTCGGCATAGGTGCGCGCCATGCCGTCGAGCCACTGGCTCGGCTCCCAGATGGTCAGCTCCTCGCCTTCCCAGCGCGCGATCAGCCCATGCGGCTCCATCGCCGCCTGGAATTCGCGCGGCGTGTTGTAGGCGGCGCAGACGCGCACGGGCGCGGCGGCGAAGGCGGCCTGGGCGTCGCCCCATTCCTTGGTCATCATGTCGATGGGGATGCCGTCGCCGGCCTTGCCGTCGCTGAGGTCGACGATCGCCGGCGTCTCCTCATAGCTCACCTTGAGCAGCGCAGCCGCCGCGACCGCCTGCTCGAAGGTCTCGGCGACCACGGCAGCGATGTGCTGGCCGGAATAGGTGACGGTGCGGGCGAGCGGCGCGTAGGTCGGCAGCGCGGGCGGATTGCCGAACCAGTCGGACGCGCCCTTCAGTTCCATGATGGTGTCGGGCGTCAGCACCAAAAGCACGCCCGGCGCGGTCTCGGCCGCGCGCGTGTCGATCGCCGTGACCTTGCCGGCGGCAATCGTCGCGCCGACCAGCACCGCATGCGTCAGGCCCTCCAATTGCTGCTCGAAAGCGTATTTCGCCGCACCGGTGATCTTGGCCGGCCCGTCGACGCGCGACAGCCTGCCGCCGACGGCTTCGAGACGCGCGCTGTCGGAGCCCGCATGTTTCATGTCATGAGCGGTCATGCCGTCTCTCCCAGTTTAAGGATGGCGCGCGCGACGACGCGCGGCGCCAGCGCAATCTTGTAGTGGTTGGCGCCATGGTCGACGGCGCCCTCCATGGCGAGCTCGCACGCCTTGCGGATCGTGACTTCGTCGAGCGTCTTGCCCTTCAGCGCGTCCTCGACGGCGCGCGCCCGCCACGGCTTTGTCGCGACGCCGCCAAGCGCGACGCGAATGTCGCGGATGGTGCGCCCGTCACTCTCGAGTTCGAGCCCTACCGCAGCGCTTGCCGCGGCGAATTCATAAGACTGGCGGTCGCGCACCTTGATGTAGGTCGAGCGCCTGGCGGCGGCCGAGCCGGGGACCTCGATGGCGGTGATCACCTCGCCGGGGCGGATATCGTGCTCGCGCTCGGCGGTGGCGCCGGGCGCCAGGAAGAAGTCCTCGACCCTCAATCTGCGCTCGCCCAGATGCACCACGGCGTCGAAAGCGACGAGCGCTATGGCCAGGTCGCCCGGATAGGTGGCGATGCAGGCTTCGCTGGTGCCAAGCACGGCATGGCCGCGCGTCACGCCGCCGATCGCCGAGCAGCCGCTGCCGGGCGAACGCTTGTTGCAGGCCGGGTAGTTGGCGGGGTCGCGGAAATACGGGCAGCGCGTGCGCTGCATCAGATTGCCGCCGATGGTCGCCATGTTGCGCAGCTGCGCCGAGGCCGCCTGCCAGAGCGCTTCGGAGACCGCCGGGAAGCGGCTCTTCACCTCGGCATTGTCGGCGACATGGCTCATCTTAGCCAGCGCGCCGATCAGCGCGCGGTCGGTGGTGACGTCAATGGTGGCGAGACCGTCGATGTGGCTGATGTCGATAACCGTCGAGGGTTCGGCGACGCCGCATTTGGCGAGGTCGACCAGCGTCGTGCCGCCGGCAAGCAGCACGGCGCCGGGCCGCGCCGAGGCATTGCGGGCGGCCTCGATGGTGTCGGCACGGAGGTAGGAAAAGTCTCTCATGCGCTCAGCTCCTTCGCGGCCTGGCGCACGGCGGCGACAATGTGCGGATAGGCGCCGCAGCGGCACAGATTGCCGGCCATATATTCGCGGATTTCCTCGTCGGAACCGGCATGACCCTCGCGGATGCAGGCCACCGCCGACATGATCTGTCCCGGCGTGCAATAGCCGCACTGGAACGCGTCCTGCTCGAGGAAGGCGGCTTGAACGGCATGCAGCGTGCCGTCGTCATCGGCCAGCCCCTCGATGGTGGTGATCGCGCGGCCTTCAACCTGGGCGGCGAGCGTCAGGCAGGCGAGCACGCGCTCGCCATCGACATGCACGGTGCAGGCGCCGCACTGGCCGTGGTCGCAGCCTTTCTTGGTGCCGGTAAGATTGAGCCGCTCGCGCAGCGCGTCGAGCAAGGTGACGCGCGGCTCGATGTCGAGGGCATGGTCGCGGCCGTTGATGGTGAGATGGATGGAAAGGGTGGTCGGGCTAAGGGTGACTTGGTCGTTCATGAGGCGTCGGGCTCCAATTGCTGGACGCTTAAGCGGATGGAAATGGGGCTTGGCGGGTGAGGGGCAAGGGTGGGGGATGAAGGCGGGCAACCTTCGCGTTCGTCATCCTCGGGCTTGACCCGAGGATCCATGCCGTGACGTTTGCCGAGTAACGCGGCGGGCCAGAAATTCTGCACCGTAGCCGCGCTCGCAGGGTATGGCATGGATCCCAGGGTCTGCGCCGCGTCGCTTCGCTCCTTGCTTCGCCCTGGGATGACGAACTCGCGGGCGAAGGCCGCCATTCGCAGACGCGGCAAAGAGCGCTCCAGCGCCGCACTCCAGCGGGCAGGGGCAGCTTCTCGTCCTTCTGCACGTGACATACCGCTTCCCCTGGTTATATGATGAAGCCACTCCACTTAAGCGGAGGTGCCTCCGTTTATTTAACTGGGGTCTGGCCAGCGATGGTTCAACCCCCCATATTGCGTTGGTGGAGAAAAAAGTGTCCGACCAGGAAATGACAGCGCGCGAAGCGTCAGCGCCAAAACCTCTGCGCGCCGACGCGCAGCGCAACCGCGACAAGCTGGTCGAGGTGGCGGCGCAGACCTTTGCCGCCGATGGCGTCGATGCCTCGCTGGAAGAGATCGCCAAGCGGGCAGGGGTCGGCATCGGCACGCTCTACCGGCATTTCCCGACGCGCGAGCATCTGGTCGAGGTCGTCTACCGCCGCGAGGTCGAGGGCCTCTGCCACGCCGCCGAGGAGCTTGCGCGCGAGCACCCGGCCGATGTCGCGCTGGAGCTCTGGATGCAGCGCTTCGTCGACTACATCGCCACCAAGCGCGGCCTCGCCACCAGCCTGCGGCTGCTGCTCACCACCAACTCGACGCTGTTTTCCGACACGTCGGGCCGTGTCTCCGGCGCCATGCGCAGCCTGATCGAAGCCGCCGCCGTCGCGGGAAAAATCCGCGCCGATGTCGACGCTTCGGACGTCATGCACGCGCTCGGCGGCATCTACTCCGCCCCGAACACGCCCGACTGGCGCGACCGGTCAGGGCGGCTGGTGAAATTGTTGATGGACGGCTTGCGGTTCGGGGCGAGGGCCGGCTAGTCCTCCGCCGCTTCCACCTTATACCGCAGCCACACCACGCCGCCTTCCAGCGTCTCGGCGCCGAAGTGCCGCAGCGCCTTGCCGGCGGCCGGACGGTCGTCGGCGGCGCCGAGGAATTCGAAGATGCTTGGAACCCCGGCCAGCCCATCGATGCCGGGGTAGACGAGCAGGCTGATCTCGTCGATCAGCCCGGCTTTCAAGAACGTGCCGTTGGTGATGCCGCCGCCTTCGAGCAGGATGGTTTTTATGCCGAAGGCCTCGCCCAGCGTGTCCATTGCCTCGTGCAGGTCGGTGCCGTCTTCGCCGGCGAACAGATAGGAGACGCCATCGGTCTGCAACTCGGCCAGGTAGGCGTCCGACACCTGTTGGCCGAGCACGGCGATGATGTGGTCGCCGCCGGCATTGTCCCGGCCGTAATGCAGCCGCCCATGCGGGTCGATGCCGACCGCAACGTCGCGGCCCCGGCGGTCGGCGACATAAGTCTCGCGCAGAGTGCCCGGAACGCCGGCCACGGCCCGCTCTGTCCCCTTGGCAAAATCCTGCATGGATTTGCGGCCGACCATCCAGCCATCGGCATCGAGCCGCGCCGCCACCGCCTCATAGTGCCGATGCTCCCAGCCCCGCGCTATGCCGGCGGCGGGCGGCGTCCATCGATTAGGAAGAAGACGCCCGTCGATCGAGCTCACCATGTGGCAGATGATTTTGGGGCGCATGCGGAACTCCGGGCAAGTGGTGGGCAGAGCAATTCCAGGAAAAGTGTGTAACGGTTTTCCGTCCGGAATTGCGTCAAAAAAGAACGTCAAAAACGCTCGAAGCGATAAGCGAGTTCGGGGCCGCCGTCACCGGAATAGGCGAGCTGGGCGATCAGCATCGTGAACGGCTCGGCGTAGCGCGCGACGCGCAAGGCGCCGGCATCGACCGGATCGAAGCCGACATCGCGGATGATCGCCGCGGCGACGGTCTTGGCGCGCGCATCGTCGCCGCAATAGACAAGGCTCGGCCGGGGGGCCTTGTCCCAGTTCTCGAAGACATCGAAAAACACTTCGCTCGGCACCGTGCCGAAAGCCGAAACGACATGCGCGCGCGGCAGCCGCCTGGCCAGTTCCTCGGCGGCCGAGGAGGTGCGGCCGACGACGAGCTCGGTGTTTTCGGCATTCATCGGCAGCGAGCAATTGATCACCACCTTGCCCGACAGGTCGCCGGCCTGCGCAAGGATGTCGTCGAGGCGAGACCAGTGCACGCCGAGCAGCACGGCGTCGGCGTCCCTGGCGGCTTCGCCCGGCGTCCCGGCCTTCGCGTTCGCCCCGGCATCTTGCGCCAGTTGCTCAAGCGTCGCGCGATGGCGCGAATAGCTGAAGGTCACCTGATGCCCGGCGCGGGCGAGGATAGTGCCAAGCTTGCCGCCCATCAGGCCGGAACCCAGAATGCCAATGCGCATGGTGTAGTCCTTGTTTGTGAGCCGACGCCCGAACTGCCGATCTCCCCGCGCGCGCATCGTCATCCTAGGGTCTTCGCGCGTCGCTTCGCTCCTTGCTCCGCCCTAGAATGACGACCGCGCGAACGGCGTCGCGCCTCTTCATGCAATTCCTTCCCGTCATCCTATCGCATTATCCGCGATGCAGCCTACATAGACCGCACCACCACCCGCATAAGGACTCCCCCATGCCTCAACAGCTGACACTCAACGACGGCTCAACCATTCCGCAGATCGGGCTTGGCGTGTGGCAGGTCGATCCGGACATCACGGCGAAAGTGGTGCGCTGGGGGATCGCTGCCGATTACCGGCTGATCGACACCGCCGAGGGCTACCGCAACGAGGAAGGCGTCGGCGCGGCGATCCGGTCCGCCGGTGTGCCGAGGAGCGAGCTGTTCATCACCTCGAAACTGCGCAACGGCGCGCATCAGCGCGATGCGGCGCTGCGCGCCTTCGACGACACCATGCGAAAACTCGGCATCGAGCAGATCGATCTGTTCCTCATCCACTGGCCGGTGCCTAGTCAAAACAAATATGTCGAGGCCTGGAAGACGCTGGTCGAATTGCAGAAGGCCGGCCGCATCAAGTCGGTCGGCGTTTCGAACTTCAACCAGGACCATCTGGAGCGCATCATCGGCGAGACGGGCGTGACGCCCGTGGTCAACCAGATCGAATTGCATCCGCGCTTCCAGCAGCGCGACAAGCGCAACTTCCACAAGCAGCACAACATCCATATCGAAAGCTGGAGCCCGCTCGGCAGCGGCCGGCTGCTTGCCGATCCGGTGCTGGAAAAGATCGCCAAGAAGCACGGCAAGTCGGTGGCGCAGGTCATCATCCGCTGGCACTTGCAGGAAGGGCTGGTGGTCATCCCGAAATCGGTCAACCAGGATCGCATCGCCGGCAATTTCGACGTGTTCGGTTTCGAGCTGGATGGCGAGGATTTGCAGACCATCCGGGGGATGGACTCGAGCAACGGCCGCACCGGGCCGGACCCGGCGACGGCTGCGTTTTTGTTCTGAGGCTTTGACGCCCTTCAATGTGAGAGGAGCCGGCGCCGAAGCCAATCTCCCTCGTGGGAGAGATGTCCGGCAGGGCAGAGGGGGCGCTGTCCCGCCGTCATCTCAGGGGCCGAGGCGCTGGCGTGCAACGCCGCCGAGCCGGCCTGCAACTCAACCGGATGTTTAGCCATGGGCACGGGCGCGCCCCGTGTCCATGGCGCTACCCTCAAAGCTGAAAAATCCGGATCAGATCCCCGAGCCGTCGAGCAGCGACACGTCATCGCCTTCCCACGGGCTCGGCAGCGACGCACGGCCGGCCGGCGGCAGCGCCATCCAGCATCTGAGCTCCGGCTCGGCATATTCGACGATCCGGCCCGGCGAGGAATCGGACGCCCGCCAGCCTTCGGCGCCGAACTGGTCGGCGCGCGCCCAATAGGCCATGTCGACCTCGGCCGGCCCCTGTTCTGACGAGCGCACCGTCACCAGGATGCGGCTGCCGTCCCGCGGCGCGCTCGCCATGTTGCGCCATTGGTCGGTGTCGTCCATGCGATGTCCTCCAAAAACAGATGCTTGGCCAGGCTCGGTGATTCAAAGCGTGAACCGACCGTTGGGAGGATAGTCGCCGTCCTCCGGGAAGGGGTCAACCCGATTTCGGCACCGCAATTCCAGGAAAAGTGTGTAGCGGTTTTCCGTCCGGAATTGCGTAAAAACAAAGAGTCTAGACGTGAACGTCGCCGAAGGAGAGTTCGCCATCGTCGGCGCGCACCAGGAAGGCGGCCGCAACGAGCGCGAGATAGCAGATTGCCACGCCGCACACCACCAAGACGCCCGGGATCGGCCCGAGTGTCGCCACGCGAAATGTGTCGATGAGCGAGGCGCTGAAGCCGAGCGGCGAACCGTCGCGGGTCAGGCTCGGCGTGGTGATCTTCAGCACCCAGGCAAGCAGCAGGATCGTGTACATGAAGATGTAGTTGCGCCTGAGCCGCCGGATCAGCGCCGCGCGCTGGCTGATCAGGAAGCGCGGCGAGCGCAGGCCTTCGCCGACGATCGCCAGCCAGTTCGAGGCGTAGTCGGGCTGCGGCGAGAAAATTTGAGCGAAATAGTAGCGCTCGAACTGGCGCACCCGGGCGCGGTAGACATCGAAGAAGCGATAGCGCCGCGCCTCGATCCACAACAGTAGCGTGATCAGGAGCATCGCAAAAAGCAGCACGCCGTGGTGGGCGCTAGGGGTCGACAGCGACACCGAAAGCATCGCCGCCACAACGGTGATCGCCCAGTTGCTGGTCCGATCGAGCCGGTCGCGCCATCCCGCCATGCGGGCGATCTCGGCACGGTGGAAATGCGACAGCGTGGTGGTGAATTCCGACGAGCTGAGTTTCAGCGCCATCGTGTCGGAGGCCCGTGGCGGTGCGGCTTTCTCGGTCGAAGTCTCGGGCGTGGCCACCGTCGCCGATGCCGGCGTTACCGCCTTGATTGGCTTCGCGAATTTCGTCTGGGCCATTTCCGCCACCGCCTCCCCGCCGTGGCCGGCCGAATGCGACCGGCCATACCCCATAACCAAAACGTGCGGGAGGCAAAAATGTTCCCGCCTTTTCAGGCGGATAAGTCAGGAGGCAAGGGGCGGCAGCTGGCCCTTCGACGGCCGGGAAAACGGCACCACGTCGGCCGTGGGACGGGCATATTGAGCGGCCGCGACCGCCTCGATCACCAGGTCGAGCGCGGCAAGTGCGGCGCGGCTCACGTCGTCGTCGCCGCGCAAATAGTGGCAGGCCCGATCCAGATGCAGATGGGCGGCGGCAAAGTCGCTTTTCACTAGCTTCTCCTTATTGCCCCGCCTCGCGGCCAACATCGTCGAGTCGTTTTACCGGGAAGCAAACAAAGGGGGTGGCATTTGATTAGAATTTTAGGGGGTGCGCGACACGTCCAGATTGGCGACAAAGTACGCGAGTTCGTCATCCTCGGATCAAGCCCGACGATGACGAACGGAGAAGCTGGCGCCTGGGCGCATGCCCTGCAACCGAACCACCGGCCAAACCGTTGTGACGCGAAACCGAGGGGAACCGCTTGTCCAGAATATTCAATCGGCGTTGGTCGCTCCCTCTCGCCGCTGCAGCGCTTCTCCTGATGCCCGCCGTCGCCTTCGCCGCCGAAAAGACCGGCATGTCCTCGGAAGGCATCTTCGTCCTCGAGCTCATCCTGCTTCTGGTCGTCGGCCGCGGCATCGGCGAGATACTGGAAAATCTTGGACAGCCGGCGGTGATGGGCCAGCTGATCGGCGGCATCCTGCTCGGGCCCTCGCTGCTTGGCTGGATCTGGCCGGCGGCCGAGCGGCTGGTCTTTGCCGACGATCCGTCGCAGAAGTCGATGATCAACGCCATCGCCCAGCTCGGCGTGCTGATGCTCCTGCTCCTCACCGGCATGGAAACGGATTTGCGCCTGGTGCGCCGTGTCGGCCGCGCCTGCTTCTCCATCTCCGCCGCCGGCGTCGCCGTGCCTTTCGTGCTCGGCTTCATCGCCGCCCAATTCATGCCGGACACGCTGCTTGCGGCCGGCAGCGAGCGTATCGTCGCCGGGCTGTTCCTCGGCACGGCGCTCTCCATCTCCTCGGTCAAGATCGTCGCCATGGTGGTGCGCGACATGAACTTCATGCGCCGCGACCTCGGCCAGGTCATCGTCTCCTCGGCCATCATCGAGGACACGATCGGCTGGGTCATCATCGCCATCACCATCGGCATCGCCAGCAAGGGAAAGGTCGAGATCGGCAGCCTTGCCTTCACCATCCTGGGCGTCGCCGCCTTCATGGCGTTTTCCTTCACGCTCGGCCGCCGCATCGTCTTCGACGCCATCCGCTGGTCCAACGACACTTTCCGCTCGGAATACGCGGTCGTCACCGTCATCCTCGCCATCATGGGCGCCATGGCTCTGATCACCGACCTGATCGGCGTCCACACTGTGCTCGGCGCCTTCGTCGCCGGCATACTGGTCGGGGAATCGCCGATCCTGTCGCGCCACATCGAAGGGCAGCTGCGTGGAGTTATCACAGCCCTTTTCATGCCGGTGTTCTTCGGCGTCGCCGGCCTTTCGGCGGACCTCACCGTTTTGATCGACCCGCAGCTCGCGCTGCTCACCGTGGCGCTGGTGGTCATCGCCTCGATCGGCAAGTTCGGCGGCGCCTTCATCGGCGCCGAGGTCGCCGGCATGAGCCGCGCCGAGGGCATAGCTGTCGGCTGCGGCATGAACGCGCGTGGCTCGACCGAGGTGATCGTCGCCTCGATCGGCCTGTCGATGGGCGTGCTGTCGCACAATCTCTTCACCATGATCGTCACCATGGCCGTCATCACCACTTTGGCCATGCCGCCGACACTGCGCTGGGCGCTGCGCCGCCTGCCGATGGGCGAGCAGGAGAGGAAGCGCCTGGAGCGCGAGGAGATCGACCAGCGCGGCTTCGTCGCCAATCTGGAGCGGCTGCTGGTGGTGGTCGACGAAGGTGTCGTCGGCCGCTTCGCTGCCTATCTCGCCGGCGTCATCGGCGCCGGCAAGCCGACGACGGTGCTGCATTCGAGCGGCGAGATCGACGCCGAGCCGACCGAGGGGCTGCATCTGGACGAGATCGAGAAGGGCGCCGAAGAAAGCCGCGAGGCGGCCAGGAAATCAGACGAAACACCGGTTCGCGAAGCGCCCGTGACCCGCCGCCAGCATGACGTGCTGTCGGCCGAAGCGGTCGCCAGGGAGGCCCGCAAGGGCTACGGCATGCTGCTCGTCGGGCTTGGCCGCGCCGTCACCGCCAAGGGCGGTTTCTCGCATCGGCTGAACGAGGTCGCCGGCGCCTTCGACGGACCGCTCTGCCTGGTGCTGAAGCCGGCGTCCACCGGCCGCCAGATGCCGCGGCTCGGGCCGGGTTCCGGCAAGATCCTGGTGCCGGTCAACGGCACGGCGGTCGCCCGCCGCGGCGCCGAACTGGCCTTGGCCATCGCCGCCGTCACCGACGCGCCGGTCAAGATGCTTTATGTCGCGCGTGTCGGCCGCGAGGAGCCGCGCGACACGGTCTCGCACCGCCGCCGCGAAGCCGTGCTGAAGGATATCGTGGCGCTTGCCGACCGCTACGGCGTCGAGATCGAGACGGCGATCCGCTCGAGGGCGGCGGCCGCCGATGCAATCGCCCGCCAGGCCGGCAGGAACGCCGCATTGATCGTCATGGGCGTGGCCAGGCGTCAGGGCGAGGAGCTCATCTTCGGCGAGACGACGACGGCCGTCCTGCAGCGCAGCCCATGCCCGGTGGTGCTGATCTCCGACGAGCGGGTCAAACGCGACGAAAGCGACCGCGAGGCGGTGCGCACGGGAACGGGTGCGGGGTAGGGCGACTGGCCGGCCCTCAGGCGGGCACGTTCAGCTTGTCGACCGCGAGCGTCTGGCCCGGGATGCTGGCGCCTTCGCCGGAGACGTTTCTTCCGTCGCGGGGGATGCCTCGACGGCAGCGGGCTCTTTCGCTACGACCACCACGGCAACGTCACCTTCGAAGCTGCTGGCATCATCGGGTATCGAGGCGGCATCATCCAGGCGCTTCCGCCAGGCGCGCGCCGCGATCCAGTTCTCGACCGCCAGCCACGTCGAAAGCCCGAAGCTGACGACCAGCGCGATGGTGAACCATTTCTGCGAATTTAGCAGCGCCGGATCGTACCAGGGTTTGCCGAACAGCTCCGGCGGCTCGACATAGGTGGCGCTAGTCGCCATGCCCGCCGCCACGAACGGCAATGCCCACAGCGCGATGACGAAGCCGATCGAGGTCAAACCATGGAATTGACTGAACCAGAAGGTGCCCTCGGCGGGATCCTTGTCCGGCATCCGCGAGGCCCAGCGCACCTGACCAAGCATCATGGCAAGGATCGCTATGATGATGATTGGCCCGATGTTGAGCACTCCGATGATGCCGATCTTGACCCCGAGAATATCCTCTTTCTCTTCCTGGGCGTTGTCGGTGGCCGCCAGCACCGTCAGCTTGCCCGCAGCGATCGATCTCGGCATGGCGAGGAGGTCCAGAGGTATGTTGAACTGGCTGATTTCGTACTGCAGCGACAGGTAAGCGTTGCGCCAAAGCGTCGTGACATCGCGGGGTTCGGCGGCGGAACAGGGCAGGCGGGCGGATAGCGCCGATCGTTTCTGCTCCCAACTCTCCGACCGGAACCGCAGCAAGCAGGTCTTGCTCTGTTGGTCCATGTCGCCGACTTCGACCACCAGATCCTTGGCGGTGATAAGACCGCTCCAGGACGGCATATTCATCCACTGGTCGACGAGTTTTACGAATTCACCGGCATCGAGCGTCCACACAGGGTATGAGACGGTTGGTCCGTTCGGCGCATTGGATCGCCACAGCGCCAACATAGCGTCGACGGTCGGGTCAAAGTTCGCCAGGCTGATCGCCGTTTGCCCCGTGCCGGAGACGGTCGTGAGCAAAGTGGGTGTGAACTGCATGGTATCCAGGATCTTGGACTGTTCCTGCGGGGCCGACTTGAACGCGGGGCCGAGTTCGGCGCGGTAGACTTGCGTTGCGTCGGCCTGGATGTCGCCCAGTAGACCGTCATAGGCGCGACCGATACGGGTCACCGATTGCTGCAGCGGCGTGTATGGATAATGCGGCAGGTGGTAGGTCGCCGTCACGATGAGTGTAGCTGCAATCAGCAGCAGGACCCGCGAGAGTGTCTGAAGATTGTCCAGCATCTTCGCCATGCGCGCATGTCCCCATGATCAGGAAACAGGTTGGTTCCGTCTTCGTTGCGGCAGGGACCTTCGGACGCCTCGGCCCCGGTCGCTTATGGTCTTGTCTAAACCCAATTTCGCAAAGCCCATGTGAAAAGCCTCACAGGTCGATGGCGCCCGGCCCTGTAACCCGCTTCCCGGCTGGCTCGGGAGATACGCGAATGACGCTCGGCGATCTGTCCTTCTATTTGTTCACCTTGTTCAACGGCCTGCGTGTTGTTTCCTACCTACCGCAGATCGTGCGCGTGGCCCGCGATGAGAACGGCGCCTCGGCGATCTCCTACACCACCTGGCTGCTGTGGACCGGCGCCAACGCCACCACCGGCTTCTATGCCGGCATCAACCTGGATGATCCCATGCTGGCCGCGATCAACTGGCTGAACGCCTTCTGCTGCCTGGCGGTGATCGCGCTAACCGCCTGGAAGCGGCGCCATACCAAGGGCGCCGGCGACGTGGCGGGGAACTCCCCGATTTCTACGGTTCTCATGATCGACAATGTCTGCTGAGGGCGCGCCTCACTTGCCCTCGAAAAAGGCGTGGATCGCGGCGTCGAGTTTCTCGATCAGCTCGCCATTGCGGGTGCTGCCGGCCCAGATCAGGGCGTTGAGCCGCATGTCCTTGTTGAGGAAGTTCACTTTCCTGGTCTCAAGCAGATACTGCGCGACCGCGAAATGCCGCCCCTTGATGGCGTCGATGAGGGCGCTGTTTCGCCCCGTCTTGTCGGCCGCGTTGACGTCGGCGCCATGCTCGACCAGCAGCTTGACGGCATCGAGATGCCCGGTCCTTGCCGCTTCGATCAGCGCCGTCCTGCCGTAATAATCGGCCCGGGCATTGATATCGATCTCAGGGTGTTTCACCAGCGCCTGGATGCAGTCGTAATGGCCCTTGGCCGCGGCCAGGCTCAAGGGCGTGCTCTTCCATTTGTTCCTGGCATTGACGTCGATCGCAGGGTCCGCGATCAGGGCCTCGAGCGCCGCCATGCGGGCATTGTGGGCGGCCAGATGCAGCGCCGACCAGCCGTCTTCGTCGGCCTGGTTGATGTCCGCCCCGGCCGCGAGTTCAGCCAGCACAGCCTGCGCGTCGCCTTTCTCGGCCGCGATCAGCAGGTTGGGCCAACCCCTGGCGTCTTCGGCTCCCAAGCTTGCCGTCACTGCGATGCTCCCGGACCAAGGACCGCGCCGGCACGTCGCCGGCTTGTCCGCAGAGCGTTTCACACTCGCCGGCCTCGGGCAACGGATTTTCGCGGCGCTGAGCGCGACATCTCCCCTCGAGGTTCCATCGAGGGGAGATTGTTCGCTATGCCGCCTGCAGCCGCTGCCGGCTGGGCTGTGGCGGAAAGGCGATGGCGATGCCGGCGGCACCGAGGCCGATCAGGGCCGAGCCGATGAACAACCAGCGATAGCTGGCATAGGCGTCGTAGATCATGCCGCCGGCGAGCGGGCCGAACGACATGCCGAGGCTGGAGAGCATGGTGGCGGCGCCGAGCACCGTGCCGATGATGCGCAAGCCGAAATATTCGCGCGCCAGCACCGCATAGAGCGGCATGACGCCGCCATAGGTGGCGCCGAAGATGATGGCCAGAAGGTAGAACTGCTCCAGATTGCCGACCGCAAGGTAGGCCGCGATCACCAGCCCCTGGATGGCGAGCCCGGTGACCAGCACCGGCTTGACGCCGAAGCGGTCGCCGGCAACGCCGTAGAGGACGCGCCCGCCCAGCCCAGCCAGACCCTCGACGCTGTAGATCGAAACCGCCGCCATCGGCGCCACGCCGCAGGACATGGCGTAGCTCACCATGTGGAAGATCGGCCCGGAATGCGCCGCGCAGCAGGCAAAGAAGGTCAAGCCCAGCACGATGAATTGCGGCGAGCGCAGCGCCTGGCCGACACTCATGCCCGGATCGTCGGTGACCGGCGCCGGAGTGCCATCGCTTGCCGCGGCCGCCGCCTGCGGCTGGCGCACCAGGAAGACGGCGGGGATGAGCAGCACCCAGGCCATGATTCCGATGTCGAACATGGCGGTGCGCCAGTCATAGGCCGAGATCAGCCAGCGCGCGAAGGGCGAGATCGTCATCGGCGCCACGCCCATGCCGGCCGAGACCAGCGACACGGCGAGGCTGCGGTTGGTGTCGAACCAGGCGGTGGTGAGCGCGATCATCGGCGCGAAGAAGGCGCTGGCCGCCAGCCCGACGATCACGCCATAGCTGAGCTGGAAGACGATCAGCGATGAGGCGCGGCTCGCCACCACCAGCGAAAGCCCAAGCAGCACTGCGCCGGCCAGCACGACAGGCCGCGCGCCGACCCTGTCATAGATCGCACCCCAGGCGAAACCACCGAGGCCCATCACCAGAAAGTTCAAGGTCATGGCGCTGGAGATGCCGGTGCGCGACCAGTTGGTGTCGAGCGACATCGGCTCCAGAAAGATCGCCAGCGAAAACATGGCGCCGAGCGCCACACAGGTCATCAACGCGCCGGCGGCGACGATCACCCAGCGATAGGAATGGTTCATGGTTCTTCTCCCGAAGGCATCCTGTTGGACGCGGCACGATTTTTCCAGGTGCATCGTGCCGCCTGCGTCCGCAGGACGGCGGGGCTGAACGCGGTCCTACAATCCGGTTGCATTTTTTATCCGGATTTTTCTGGACGCCATTTCCCCACAAGGAGTGGGATTGGCGCCGCGCTAGCCACCCACAAACGCCGCGATCAGCTTCAGCATGTTGCCGTCGCGGCCGAACTCGACCTTGTCGAAATCACGGCTGTCCTGGCGCTGTGCCTTGGAGAGCTGGTCGAGATATTGCGTCAGCTGTGCGCGGATCTTCGTGCAGCCTGGATCGTTCGCGACGGTCAGCCCGGTGCTGAAGGCGACGATCTTGTCCACCATGTCGACGATGCCTTTGCCATGCACCTTCTCATGCGCGATCAGCCCGGCTGAAAACGCATCCCAGCGCGCTTGCGTGGCGGCCGGCAGTTTTCTGGCGGGCTTCGGCAGCGTGTAGGTGATGATCAGCTTCGGCCGCGCCGATTTCAGCACGCAGGCGCCGCCTTGCGGCTGGTAGTCACGCTGCCAGGTCAGCTTGAAATTGGTGTGTGCGATGACCCGCTGGCCATTGCCGACAACCGGGCCTTTCTCGCCGATCGCGGCGTAAAGCTCAGCCGGTGTCTGGCCGGTGATGGTGTAGCTGTCGATCTTTTCGACCGGCTTCCAGCCGGCGGCCAGAGCCGGGGGGGACAGGGTGAAGGCGGCGAGGAGGGCGAGCGATTTCATGCAACGACCAGCAGCTTGATCGTCCGCGTGAAGATCGGTCCGTAGGTCGGATCGTTGACCTCGGCAAAATCGTGCGTGCGCAGAAAACGTTGCAGTCTCGGATTGGGTTTTGGGCATGTCAGGGCGTGCACGTTCCAGCGGATTGAGCGATAGTCGCGTTCGCTGGCGTAGATCTTCATGGCTTTCCACAGGATCAAGAGAACGCCTTCGCCGCCGCCGTCGATATGAGCAAGATTGACGACCAATTCATCTCCGTTCCGGTTGAACTCGGCCAGGATGGTGGCGCTGCCCATGGTGAAGGAGATTGGCTTGGAAAAGCTCAGCAGTTCGTCCTGATCGTGGAGCGGCAAAGCTCTCAGCGCCTCGAGCGGGACGCCTTCGATCTGGATTTGCATGGTGGAGTTCCTTTCGCCGGGACCAATAGCATTCGCCAGCCTCGGGAAGAAGATTGCTTGGGGAGAGGCATAGGCGTTTCCACCTAATTGTCCCGTACATAGTCCCCGGCATAGCTTTTGTCGCTTTGGGGAGGAACCAGCTTGGACACCAATGTCGTCATCGTCGGCGCGGGCCCGGCCGGTCTTGCGGTCGGCGCCTGTCTGAAACGGGTAGGCGTCGATTTCGTCATTCTGGAAAAGGCCAATGAGGTCGCACCCGCCTGGCGGCGGCATTACCGGCGGCTGCATCTGCACACCGTGAAATCCTTCTCCTCGCTGCCGTTCGTTCGCTTCCCGCGCGATGATCCGCGCTATGTGCCGCGCGAGAAGGTGGTGGCCTATCTCGATGCCTATGCGAAGCGCTTCGGCCTGAAACCGCGCTTCGGCGTCACCGTGAAATCCGTCCGCCGCGACGGCGAGAAATTCCTGGTCGAGACCGACGCCGGTCCTATCGGCGCCAGGAAAGTGGTGGTCGCCACCGGCAACAATGCCGAGCCGATCCAGCCTTCCTTCCCCGGCATCGAGACGTTCAAGGGCAAGGTGCTGCACAGCGCCGCCTATACCGAGGCCGCGCCCTATGTCGGCAAAACCGTGCTGGTCGTCGGCATGGGCAACACCGGCGCCGAGATCGCGCTCGATTTGGCCGAGAGCGGTGCGAAGCCGACCATCTCGGTGCGCAAGGGCGTCCACATCGTGCCGCGCCAGTTGTTCGGCATACCGATCCAGATGGTCGGCATCGCCAGCCGGCCGATGCCGCAGGCGCTGAACGACTGGATGTTCCCGAAAATCCTCGACCTGGCGCTGGGCAAGCTGCAGAAATACGCCATCGTGCGACCGAAGACCGGCATTCTGCAGGGGATCGATGCCGGCCGCATTCCGGTGATCGATGTCGGCACGGTGGCGGCGATCAAGGCCAGCAAGATCGCCGTCGCGCCCGACATTGCCCGCTTCACCGAAGACGGCGCGATTTTCGCGGACGGACGCGCGCAAACATTCGACGCCGTGATCTTCGCCACCGGCTATCGTCCTAGCTATGACACGTTCGTGCCGGCTGAACTGCGGCCGGCAAAGAGCGGCGTGAATGCGCGGGCAAGGGAATTGGGCGTTTATCTGGTTGGGTTCTACAACCCGGTGACAGGGCTGTTGCGTGAGATCGGCATCGAGGCGCAGGCGGTGGCGAGGGATGTCGCGGGGCGGTGAGGTTTCAAGGGGTGCAAAGGGCGTAGGTCGAGTTTCGTCGCCCCCCTCTCTGTCCTGCCGGACATCTCCCCCTCAAGGGGGGAGATTGGCAGCATTGGCGCCGGCCATCTTCCTGCGACGCTGGCGACTGGCGAAAGCCCGCGTGACATCTGATCTTCCCCCCTTGAGGGGGAGATGCCCGGCAGGGCAGAGGGGGGGTGCCCTCGCGCCGACCTTGCTGACCTAAATCGGGTGGCGCCCTCAATCACCGCATGCCAAGCCAATCCCATCAACCAGGGAACCGCACCATGCTAACGCTCTACGATTATCTGCCCTCGCAAAACGCCTGGAAAATCCGCGTGCTCCTCGGCCTGCTCGGCATCGCGCATGAAACCCGCATCATCTCCATCTTCGAGGGCGAGAGCCACACCGACGCTTTCCTGAAGCTCAACCCCGCCGGCGCCGTTCCGGTGCTCGGCCTGGAGAATGGCGAGGCGATCGCGGAATCCAACGCCATCCTCACCTATCTCGCCGAAGGCACGCGCTACCTGCCGTCCGACCGCTTCCGGCATGCGAAAGTGATGCAGTGGCTGTTCTTCGAGCAATACCATGTCGAGCCGGTCATCGGCTCGCTGCGCTACTGGACGCTGACCGGACGGCTGGAACGCAACCAGGCGATGGTTGCCGGTAAGCGCGAGGCGGGCCTGCGCACGCTGGTGGCGCTGGAGCGCAGCCTGGCGGATACCGCGTTCCTGGTCGGCGATGCGCTGACCATCGCCGACATCGCGGTCTATGCCTACAGCCACCGCGCCGAGGATTGCGGCTTTATGCTTGCCGATTATCCGGCGGTGAGCGCTTGGATGGGGCGGGTGCTCGAAGCGATCGGGCCGGACTATCCGGTGTATCCGTACAGCATCGATGCACATTCGGGCGGGTGAGGGCGGTCGCCATCTGTTGAGGCCGAGTTCCGTCGCCCCCCTCTCTGTCCTGCCGGACATCTCCCCCGCAAGGGGGGAGATTGGCAGCTTCGATGCCGGCCATCACCTTCATACGGTGGAAATTGGCGAAAGCCCCGCGTGACATCCAATCGGGCGAGATGCCCGGCAGGGCAGAGAGGGGGGCCTCGCGCAGACGGTTACCGATCCACCATCGACATCCCCCGCTCGGTATACCGCGGCCCCGAAACCTTGTCGGGAGTCAGCGCCATGTCGAGCCCGAGCATCTCGGTGGCGTCGAGCTTGATGTCCGCCGCGGCGACATTTTCTTCCAGATAGGTCCGGCGCTTGGTGCCGGGGATCGGCACGATATCGATGCCGAAATCCGGACCCTTGGCGAGCAACCAGGCAATGGCGATCTGGCCGGGTTTTGCGCCCCTGGCTTCGGCAATGTCGCGCACGGCGCTTGCGGCGGCGACATTGGCATCGAAATTCTCGCCTTGGTAGCGCGGATCGCTGTGGCGGAAGTCGGTGTCGGGATACTCTTCAGCGCGCTTGACGTCGCCGGCGAGGAAGCCGCGGCCGAGCGGGGCGAACGGCACCAGGCCGATGCCGAGCTCCTTCAGCGCCGGAATGATCTCGGGCTCGAGGTTGCGCTCCCACAGCGAATATTCGCTCTGCAGCGCCGAGACCGGGTGCGCGGCGTGCGCCCGGCGGATGTTGGCGATGCCGGCCTCGGAGAGGCCGAAGAAGCGCACCTTGCCTTGCGCGACCAGTTCGCCGACGGCGCCCGCGACATCCTCCATAGGCACGGCGGGATCGACGCGGTGCTGATAGAGCAGGTCGATGCGGTCGGTGGCGAGCCGTTTGAGCGATGCGTCGACGACCTCTCTTATATGCTCAGGGCGGGAATCGAGGCCTGCTTGCTTGCCGTCCTTGATCAGGAAGCCGAATTTCGTGGCGATGGTCACCTGGTCGCGCCGGCCTTTCAGCGCGCGCCCGAGCAATTCCTCGTTGATGAAGGGGCCGTAGACTTCCGCAGTATCGAGGAAGGTGCAGCCGAGCTCGATCGCGCGGTGCAGTGTTGCGATCGATTCAGCCTCGTCGGCCGGGCCGTAGGACTGGCTCATGCCCATGCAGCCGAGGCCGATGGCCGAGACTTCGAGCCCCTGGTTGCCGAGCTTGTGCTTGCCGAGACCCATGCATTTTTCTCCGGTCCTGATTAACCGGCAAAATATAGGGCCGGAACCGGATGCGTCCAGCGGCGCAGGCGGGATGGCGGTTCAAGCGCCCCGGCAGGCCGCGTCGTAGTCGGCTAGCACCATGTCCACTGCGGCAAGCAGCACCGTCTCCGGATCGCCGCCGGCACCGAGCTCTGCCGGAAGTGTCGGCAGGAATTGCCGCATCAGCGTCTCGGGAATGGCGACGCCGCTTAGCGCCTCGCGCAGGCGGGCGACGGCGACGCTTGCCGCGGGCGTGCTCCAATAATAGCGGATGCGGTCGCTGTAGCTGTAGTGGCGCTGCAGATAGAGGCGCTTGTCGTCGCCATGATAGTGGCTGCGCCAATGTCCTGGAGCCGAGACCATCAGCTTCTCTATCGCCCGCGCCAGCGAGCGCTCGCCATAGCCGGCGACCATTTCCGACGCGACCAGATCGAGCCCGTAAAGCGCCTCGCGCAGCGCGAAGGTCAGCCCCGGCCCGACTTTGAGAATGGGAAAGCCGTTGGCGACCAGCGCCGTCAGCGCCGCGCGGCTCTGGTAGTCGGTCGAATGCGCTTCGTAGACCAGCGACGCTTCCTGATCGAGCAGCTTCGTCAGCGGCGCCGATGCGTCCGACTTGTAGGCGACGACATTCTCGCTGCCGAACTCGACGCCCGGCTGCACGACGACGGCAATCACGCGGCCAAACGCTTCGTCCAATCCCTCGCGGGCAAAAATTTCGCGATGAACATCGATGGTGCGGCGCGCCGCAATTGCCTCGGTGGGTTTCAAATCGCTGATGGCATGGTCGGCGCCGCCGGGCACCGGAACCTCGGTGCCGATGATATAGAGCGGCATGACGGCGCCGCGCGACCGCGCGGCTTTTTCGGCCGCCTTGGCGAGCCTCGCGGCCCGCGTGGCAATCGTCTCGTCATCGAGCGCGGCGGGTTCGCCGGCGCAGCCCATCGAGGCGTCGAGATGGATCTTGCTGAAGCCGGCCCAGACATAGGCCGTCACCATCGCCTCGGCCTTGGTCATCGCCTCGCCGGCAGGCTCGGCTTTCCACGGGTTCGGCCCCAGATGATCGCCGCCGAAGATGATGCGCGCGGCATCCAGCCCTTCGCGGCTGGCGATCTCCTTGACGAAGGCGACGAACAGGTCCGGCGTCATGCCGGTATAGCCGCCGAACTGGTTGACCTGGTTGCAGGTCGCCTCGATCAGCAGCGTGACGTCCTTGTCGGCGACGGCGCGCCGGATCGCCGCCTGGATGACCAGCGGATGCGCCGAGCAGACCGAGGTGATGCCGTAGGGCTTGCCTTTGCGGCGCGCGGCGGCGAGGCCTTGGAGCGGGTTCATCGTCATTTCGCCCGATCCGCGCCGGCGATAAAACGGTCGAGCGCCTCGAAGCCGGCAAGACCTTCCATCGGCCCGCGCCGCGTCACGTTGAGCGCGCCGGCGGCATTGGCGTAGAGCAGCGCTCGATCAGGCTCCATGCCCTTGCGCCGGCAGGTGAGGTAGGTGGCCCCAAAGCAGTCGCCGGCGCCGGTCGGGTCGACTTCCTCGACCAGGAAGCCGGGACAGTCGCTACGGCTGCCGTCGGCGCCGAAGCGGGTCGAGCCGGCCGCGCCCCGCTTCAGCACGATCTCGCCGACGCCGCGCGCCAGCAGCGCCGCCACCGCCTGGGCCTCGTCCGCGACGCCGGCGGCCGCGAGCAATTCGTCGCCGGAGGGCAGGAGCAGGTCGGCGTCGTCGACGAGTGCCGCGAACAGTCCGCCATCTAAGTCGATCAGTTCCTTGCGCACATTGGGGTCGAAGGAGGTCGAGCCGCCGCGGGCGCGCACCGCCGTGGCGGCATAGGCGACGATCTCCTTCAGCCCGGCTATCGACAGCGCCGACCCCATGACATGCAGATGGCCGGCGCCGTCGGCCAGCCGCCGCGCTTCGTTGGTCAGCGTGATCCGGCCGGCGGCGGATTCGGCGATGTTGTAGACGAAGTCGCGACCGCCATCCGGCCTGTAGCGTACGAAGGCGCTGCCGGTCGGGTAGCGATCGCTGAACGACACGGCCGAGATGTCGACGCCGTCGCGTTTCAACCGCTCCAGATTGATCGTGCCGAAATCGTCGCGGCCGACGCAGGCGATAATGCCGGCGCCGCCGCCGAGCCTGGCCACCTGGTCGATGAAGATGGCCGGCGCGCCACTCGGGTAGGGCCCCATCAGCGCCAGCGGCTCGAGGAAGCCGAGGCCGGGCTCCGTCGCCATGATCTCGACCAGGATCTCGCCGGCGACGATTGTCGGCCCCGTGCCTTCGGACGCGATCTCGCTTGCGCGGCTCATTCCTGCACTGTCCTTCTCTCCCGGGCCTGGTTGCGCATCGTCGCGGCTCATTGGCGGCACGATAGCGCCAGGTTCCTGCCGAGGTAAATCGCGGCAAATCCGAAGTCAACAAAAACTATACGCGCGTTCACTTAATTTTCCGCATATGATATCTTCGGCATCATAGGAATTTACCGCTCGGCAGGAGAGTCCCATAAAAACATCGAATAAGGCGGCTTGACGAGGCCGCGTTGTAGCGCGATAGAATATATACGCATGTTCACTTTCACATGCGCATTCGTAAGGGAGGAGACGGAATGCCTATGCGTAAGCTTTTTGGAATTCTGGCTGCGGCGACCGCCGCTTCGGCGCTGACGGCAGGCGCGGCTTTATCGGAGGAGATCACTGTCGCCACCGTCAACAATGGCGACATGATCATCATGCAGAAACTGTCGTCGGAGTGGGAAAAGGCGACCGGCAACAAGGTCAATTGGGTGGTGCTGGAGGAAAACGTGCTGCGCGAGCGCGTCACCACCGACATCGCCACCAAGGGCGGCCAGTTCGACGTCATGACCATCGGCGGCTACGAAACGCCGATATGGGGCAAGGCCGGCTGGCTGACGCCGCTCAACGACCTCGGCGCCGACTATGATTACGACGACCTCATCGCGCCGGTGCGCAGCGGTCTCACCGTCGACGGCAATCTCTACGCCGTGCCGTTCTACGCCGAGAGCTCGTTCACGCTTTACCGCAAGGATTTGTTCGACGCCGCCGGCCTGAAGATGCCGGAACAGCCGACCTACGACCAGATCACCGAATTCGCCGACAAGCTCACCGACAAATCGAAGGAGCAATATGGGCTGTGCCTGCGCGGCAAGCCGGGCTGGGGCGAGAACATGGCCTTCGTCGGCACGCTGGTGAATACCTTCGGCGGCCAATGGTTCGACATGAACTGGAAACCGCAGATCAACTCCGACGCCTGGAAGAAGGCCATCGGCTGGTATGTCGCGACGATGAAGAAGGACGGTCCTCCCGGCATCAGCTCCAACGGCTTCAACGAGAACCAGACGCTGTTCGCTTCCGGACATTGCGCCATGTGGATCGACGCCACGTCGGCCGCCGGCCGCGTCTATGACCCGAAGCAGAGCAAGGTCGCCGACAAGGTCGCTTTCGCCAAGGCGCCCGTGGCCGTCACGCCGAACGGTTCGGCCTGGGGCTGGGCGTGGAGCCTCGCCATTCCGGCGTCGACCAAGAAGGCCGAGACGGCGAAATCCTTCGTCAAATGGGCGACCTCGAAGGCCTATGTCCAGCGCGTCGGCGAGACCGAAGGCTGGGTTGCGGCGCCGCCTGGAACGCGCAAGTCCACCTATGCCAGCCCGGACTACCAGAAGGCGGCGCCCTTTGCCGCCACCGTGCTTGCCGCGATCGAATCCGCCGATCCGACCAAGCAGACCAAGGACCCGGTGCCCTATACCGGCATCCAGTTCGTCGCCATCCCGGAATTCCAGGGCATCGGCACGCAGGTCGGCCAGGCGGTTGCCGCCGCGGTCACCGGCGAGCAGTCGGTGGACGACGCGCTGAACGGCGCCCAGACCTCCGTCGAGAAGACGATGGAGGAGGCCGGCTACATCAAATAGTTGGGCTCAGCCAGGCCGGAGAGCGGACGTGCGTCGCTCTCCGGTATCCGGCCCGCGCAAAACTCCCTTTGCAGCAGGGCTGGAGGATGCACGGGACCCGCGCGATAATCTCGCGGGTCCGTGCATTCCGCGCTGCAGTCAGCCGGTCGCGGCATGGGCCGCGCCCCAGGCGCCATTGTTTGGCAATTGAGAGAAAGTGGACATGAAGCTTAAGGACAAAACTGCCCTGATCACCGGCGGCGCGCGCGGCATCGGCCTTGGCTTCGCCGAGGCTTTCGTGCGCGAAGGCGCGCGCGTGGTGATCGCCGACATCGACATCGATCGCGCGACCAAGGCCGCGGCTGGCATCGGCCCGGCGGCCAGCGCCAAAAAACTCGACGTCACCGACCTTGCCGCCATCGAGAGTGTGGCTGCGGAAGTCGACCGCGAATTCGGCGGCATCGACATCCTGGTCAACAATGCCGCCATCTTCGACATGGCGCCGATCACCGACATCACGCCCGAGAGCTACGAGCGCGTCTTCAACATCAATCTCAAGGCGCCGCTGTTCATGATGAAGGCGGTCTCCAACCTGATGATCGCGCGCGGCCGCGGCGGCAAGATCATCAACATGGCAAGTCAGGCGGGTCGCCGCGGCGAGGCGCTGGTGACGCTCTACTGCGCCTCCAAGGCGGCGATCATCTCGGCCACGCAATCGGCAGCCCTTGCGCTGGTCAAGCACGGCATCAACGTCAACGCGATCGCGCCGGGCGTCGTCGATGGCGAGCACTGGGATGTCGTCGATGCGCATTTCGCCAAATGGGAGGGCCTGAAGCCCGGCGAGAAGAAGGCGCAGGTGGCCAAGGCGGTGCCGATCGGCCGTTTCGCAAATCCGCAGGATATTGCCGGTCTCGCCGTGTTCCTGGCCTCGTCCGACAGCGATTACATCCTCGCCCAGACTTACAATGTCGACGGCGGCAACTGGATGAGCTGAGCCGGCAGCGCAGAGACAATCGAGGAGACGAAGGATGAAAGCCGTCCGATTTGCCGCCGCCGGTGTCGCCGGCATGGCCGAGCTCGACACGCCAAAGGTGAAATCTGGCCACGCGCTGGTCCGGGTCCGCGCCGCGGGCCTCTGCCACACCGATATCGAGGTGCTGCATGGCCGTTACGGGGAGGGGGCGTTTCCGCTGGTTCCCGGCCATGAATATGCCGGCACCGTGGAAGCGGTTGCCGAGGATGTGACGTCGCTGAAGCCCGGCGACCGCGTCGCGGTCGACCCCAACATCCCCTGCGGCCATTGCGCGGCCTGCGCCAAGGGCCTTACCAATCTCTGCGCCATGCTCAAGGCTTACGGAGTGACGGAAAATGGCGGCTTTGCCGAATACAGCCTGGTCAAGGTCGGCCATCTGCATGCGATCGGCGGGCTCGATTTCGCCACCGCGGCGCTTGCCGAGCCGCTCGCCTGCGTGTTGAACGGGCTTGGCGCCGCGGGCATCGAGGCAAGCCGGCCGGGCTCAGCACTTGTCTTCGGCGCCGGGCCGATCGGCCTGTTGATGGCGCTGTCGCTCAAGGCCAAGGGCGTGGCCGAGGTCGGCGTCGCCGACATCAGCGAGCCGCGCCTGGCCTTCGCCGAGGCGCTCGGATTGACCCCCTTCGTCTCCGGCTCGCAGGCTCTTGCCGCGCGAGCGAAAAGCTTCGACTTCGTCGCCGACGCCACCGGCGTCGCCAAAGTGGTCGAAGGCATGGTCGGCTTGACCGCCGATGGCGGCACCGCGCTGATCTTCGGCGTCTGCGCGCCGGACGCGCGCATCGCGGTCGCTCCGTTCGAGATCTTCCGCCGCCAGATCAGGCTCGCCGGTTCGCATTCGCTGAACCGCAACATCCCGCAAGCGCTGGAGATCCTGAGCCGCGACGACGGCACGATGGCCAGGCTGGTCAGCCACCAGCTGCCGCTTGCCGAGATGCTGCCTTTCTTCGCCAAGCACAGCGGCGATCCGGCGACGATGAAGGTGCAGTTCTCGGCCGAGGCTTGAGCGGGGGCACATGATCGCCCGCCTTTGCGCCAGGCAGTGACTCAAGTATTCAGTCGTGAGGGCGGCACCGAAGGGGCAGACGGATGGCAAAGACGATCAGGACGATGGAGGATTTTTCCGACTTTGTCGGCCTGTCGCGCACCACGGTCTCGAAGTACTTCAACGATCCGAATTCGGTCCGCAAGAACACCCGCAGCGCCATCGAGGCGGCGCTGAAGAAATCCGATTTCCGGCCGAGCATGTTCGCCGTCAATCTGAACCGGCGGCGCTCCAACATCCTCGGCGTCATCGTGCCGAACTCGACCGACCCGTTTTACATGGCGCTGACGCGGCGCATCGAGACGATCGCCAACGAGGCCGGCTTCCTCGCCTTCGTGCTCTCCTCCGACGGCCGCGCCGAGATGGAGGATCAGGCCATCCAGACGTTCCGGTCGATGAACATCGCCGGCGCCATCATTGCCCCGCTCGGCGTGCGCTCGCACCACCGCATCCTGGCCGAGCTCGGCGCGTCGATCCCGCTGATCTATGTCGACTCGCCGCTCGACGAGACCTCGTCCTTCGTCGGCACCGACAACCGCCAGAGTTTTCGGCTGATCGTCGATTATCTGTGCCGCTCCGGCGAGCCGCCCTGCTATTTCGCCATGCCGCTGGTCAACAACAACGCCGGCGCCAGGCAAGCGGCCTATGTCGAGGCCATGCAGCAGTTCAAGATGACGCCGGTGATCGTGCCGGTCGAGGACGCGCGCTCCTGGGATTTCGAAAAATTCGGCTATGACGAGGCACTGCGCATCCTGAAGGCCGGCGGCTTCCCGACCGGCACGGTGCTGTGCGCCAACGACCGCATCGCCTTCGGCGTCATCAGCGCCGCCTATGAGCTCGGCCTGAAAGTCGGCCACGGCGCCGATTGCGACCTGCGCGTCGCCGGCCATGACGACCACCCTCTGTCGCGCTACGCCTGCCCGCCGATCACCACAGTGGCGCAGAACTACAACGAGATCGGCCGCCTGGCGATCGAGCTTTTGCTGAAGCGTCTCGACGAACAGGCCCACACCGCGAAGCGCGGTGGCGAACGGATATTGCTCAACGCCGAGCTGATGCTGCGCCGCTCGGCGTAAGGCCATTTGTCCAAGCCGAGTTCCGTCACACCCCCCTCTGGCCTGCCGGGCAGAGGGGGGCCTCGCGCCGGCTTCGCTAAGCCCTCGCCAGCAACCGCCGCATGATCAGCGACGCATGGCCGCCGACGCCGTGCGCGGCCTCTCGCCGCTCGACCACCTCGAAGCCGTGTTTGCGGTAGAAGGCAATCGCCCGGTCGTTGCCTTCGATCACCTCCAGCGCGATGCTCGGAAGGCCGGCATGGGCGGCCAGCACGGCATGCAGGAGGTCGACCGCAAGCCCGCCGCCGAATTCCTGCGGCTCGATATGCAGGCGCTCCAGCATGACGTCGCCATGCCCGTCCATCGCCGCCATGGCGTAGCCGGCGATCGAGCCGTCGTTGCGCTCGGCGACGAAGGACATCTTGTCCCCGTCCTCGAGCTCCGCCGCCAGCATCTCGGGCGCGTGTTTCTGGTCGGAAAGCCGTGCGGTGTTTTCGGCGCCCATGATCGGCGAATAGGTGCGCCGCCAGGACGCGCCGAGCAACCGCGACACCTCAGCCAGATCTTTGCTTGCCATCGGCCGGATATGGGTCATGTCTTTGGTCTCTGTTCGAAATCCAAAGATAGGCCGGGGCGCCGGCGATCGCCAATATCCTTCCCCGGACTCTCGGTTGGGGCAAGATAGATCGTCGAAGCTGGCGCTGCCCCTCATTGCCCTGCCGGGCATTTCTCCCTGCATAGTGACGGGAAGGCTGTCTGCAGTTCGGCGCTCTTCCAGAAAGAGAGAGGTGCCGGGCGGAGCTAGGCGAGGACCCGGGGCAGGACACCGGTTCGCCTTTTCCTGGGTGGAGGACTCCGCCCGGACACCTCCCCGCACAATGGGCACACGGTTTGGTTCCGCGGTCGAGAACCTCGGTGCCCCGGCGAGGGGGATCGGCTGGATGTGTGCTTGCCCTGAAAGCAGGGCGGCGGATTAGGCTCCCTAGAGCAGTTCCGCGAGACGCAGAACCCCTCTACCCCCATAGTGCTTGCGCAATTCCGAACGGAGAACCGTACACTTCTCCCGGAATTGCCTTTGCTTACGCCATGCGCGGCATGCCCGGTTGTCCGGCGTGGCGGAACTTGCGGCCGAGGATCATCAGTTGGCGCGCCGTGTTGTTGCGCAACCGGCGCAGCCGCCATTCGAACCCCGTCTCGATGGTGATCTGCTTGGCATAGATGCTGGAGCGCATGCCGGCTTCGTCGGTCGCGACCTTCACCGGATCGTCGTAGAAGGCGCAGATCTTGTCGGCGTCCATGCCGGGCGTCTCGAGCCATTGCGGGATGTAGGTCGAGGCAAGCCGGTCGACATCGTTGACCACGCGGTTGATGCCGATGCCGGGCGTCGGGCATGTCGTCCAGAACGCGTCGCCGATGGTGACGACGCCGGCGCGGCGGTGGCCCCTGGTCGTCGTCAGGCTGACCTGCCTGACCTCGACCGGGCTGGCGACGGCGAAATTGCCGCACATGCCGGCAATCTCCGGCATCAGGTCGCACAACATCTGTTGCGGGTTTTCGCGGAACCTGCGCGTCCAATCCTCGGCTACTGTATGGTAGCCGAACATGTTGCCGCGCATGCGGTCGCCGATCGGGAACACGCTGAGATAGGCGATGCGGTCGGACGGGCGTTTCGCATAGCAGGTGACGGCGCTGAAGGCGCATTCATCCGGCTTGATCGCGAGGTCGAAGCCGATCGACAGCGAATGCGCCTTGGACTCCTCGACGCGCTCGATGCCGATGGCGCGCCGGATGGCCTCGCTGTAGCCTGTGGCCACCACCAGAAGGCGCGCCTCGATGACATTGCCGTTGGTCAGCACCAGCCGCTGTTTGTCCGGTCCGGTCGAGACCTCGGCGACCTTGCCCACGGTGAGCGGTACGTTGGCCGGCAGCGCCTGGCGCATGCCGTTGACCAGCGCGCCGTAGGAGAAGGCGAATTCCCATTTCTGCTCGCGCTGGAAGAACTGGCCGAGGCGGTAGACATGGATGTCGGTCATCGGCGTGACGAGCGGCCTGATGGCGGGGCCAAGCCCGATCTTTTCGAACACCTGCATCTGTGACATGCCGATCTTTTCGGCCCGGAACTCTTCATGATGGACCAGATGCGGGTCGATCAGCGCGACTTTGTAGCCGGCCTTGCCCAGCACCGCGGCCAGGCTTGTGCCTGCCAGTCCGGCGCCGACGATCGCCACTTCGACTTCGGCCAAATCTGCCGGAACGGCAGGGGTTTCATGGCCTTTCACGCTGCTCATTTCCCTTCTCCACAGCCCATTGGGGCAAATATCTCCGGTAGCCGAAACAATCTCAAGCAACCCAGGCGCGAGCCTGGTAGCAATGAAAAGTTAGGTTAATTCCCGGGACTTAGCTTGTTTCCAGCGCGGCGCCATCGCCGAACCGTCGATGAATTCCAGCCCGCCCGCCTCGTTGAGCGTATGCAGCTTGCGGCCGGGCCAGCCGGCGCCGGGGTTGAGGATCGTCTCCACGACTTGCTCGAAACCGTCGTCGTCCAGCCGGGTGACGCGCGCGATGCCAAGGGCTGCGCCATAGCTGCGCCGGCAGTCCTGCACCGGGCGCAGAAGCTGGCCGCCGCGGCTGACCATGCGGCCGGCCGGCCGCGCCGAAGCGATGTCGATCAGGACGGGGTTCTTCGCATGCGGCGTCCATGGTCCGCGGAAGTCGGGCGCCGACCACAGATGCAGCTGGTCGGAGAAGGCGCCGCCGCCGTCGCGCACCGTGGCGAACATCCACCAGCGGCCGCCATGCTCGATCAATGTGGTGTCGCTGGCGACGATGTCTGACAACAAGGTCGCTTCCTTCAGCCAGCCGCCCGGATAGGCAGTGGCGCGGTAGAGGTCGACGCTGCGGTTGGCCCCGCTTTCCGGCACCATCCACATCTCGCCGTCGCGCTCGAAGACGAAGGGGTAGGAGAGGTGATAGGGCAGTTCCAGCACCGGCCTCGGTTGGCCGACCGGTCCGTTGGGGCCGAACGCCACCGCCGACAGGATCGCCTTGCCGGTGCGGTGGATGTAGTCCTCGACGAACAGCGTCACCTGGCCCTTGTGGAGAACAGGGAAGGGGTCGGCGTAAAAGCGGCTGCCGTCGTCGGGCAGGTCGCGCCAGCCCGATGGCGGATGCGCGCGCAACTCGTAGAGATCATGCCCTTGCGTCTCGCGCCAGCCGACCCGCCAATGCGGGGCGTTGTAGCACAGATGATAAATCTGCTGGACGATGCGGCGCGCCGTCGCCTTGGCGGCTCGCACGCCGAGTTTTGCCGCCGACGGCATGGCTGGCGGCAGCGCCTCGGAGGACGGTTCGGGCAAGACCGGCAAGGTCGAGCGCGCCGCGCCGCTGACGGCCGCCACGATCAGGCTGGCCGAGCGCGCCAGCATGTCCTGCAGCGAGGCGAGCGCGATGCCGTGATATTCGGTGCCGAGACGTGCCTCGCTGACGACAGCGCCGTTCTGCTCCAGGCGGGCAATGGGCGTGCGGCCGGCAAGGATCAGCGCCAGCAGCGCCGCCTCGCCACAGGCACCCTCATAGCTGAGGCGCCAGACGCGACGCCCCTCCAGCTCGACGTCGCCGCACAGATCGACGGTGAGATCGACCGGCCCCGACGGCTTGGCGTAGGCGGCCAATGCCGAAAGTGGCACACGCCTGGCCGTGCCATTGGCGGGCAGGCGGTGGATCAGCGTTTCAAGCTGGAACAGCGCCTCGGCCTCGCGCGGCACGGCGCCGGCCGCCGGGCGCGCGTCGATGGTGAGTTCCATGCCGGGAAGCCGCGCCAGCCGCTCGGCCAGAGCGACATGGAAAGCGCGCACGCGATCTCCGTTGAGACGCAGGGCTAGCCGCATGGCGAAGGCTCCGGGCGTTCATATCCGGTGCCGGCGGGCCAACCCGCCAAGTCAAATTCCCGCCGCATGCGCCCCGTTTCTCCGCTTCCGGTTGCAACCAGATTGTACTTTGGAAATGCAAGCTTCATGCCAGGATCCACATGAATAATTAACATAATTAACAATGTTTTAATCGTTGCCGGGAATAGCTAGATCGACGCCGCGATTTCGACTTTGCCGGCAGATGGAGCGTTGTCGGAGCGACCTTTGCAATCATCCCTGCTCATGGTGCCTCAGCAGTACGCTTCGGACGGGTCGGCGCCGATGCCTGTCTATGCGCCCGCGCCGCAGCCGGCCATGGTCGAGCTTGGCGATCTTGGCCGCATCCTGTTGCGCCGCCGCTTCCTGATCTTCGCCACCGTCGCGCTGCTGACGCTGGTGACGCTTGCCTATGCGTTGCTGACGCCGGCGCTCTACTCGTCGACCGCGCAGATCATCGTCGACCCGGAAGATCTCCAGGTCGTCACCAACGACGTCAATCCAAGCCGCATCTCGCCCGATGGCGGCATCACCCAGGTCGAGAGCCAGGTCAGCGTGATGCAGTCGAATGGCGTGCTGCTGCGCGCGATCGAAGCGACCCACCTGACCGACAATCCGGAGTTCAACGGACAAGGCGGCATGCTCGGCCGCTGGATGGCCATGCTGTTCGGCGCGGATGACGGCGACAGGACGGCAACCACATTGGATGCGCTGCGCCGTCGCCTGGCGGTGAAGCGCGACGACAAGGTGCTGGTGCTCGACATCACCATCACCGCCAGGAGCGCCCAGACGGCATCGGATCTGGCCAATGCCATCGCCAAGGCCTACCTCGCCGACCAGGCGGACGCGCGCAGGGACAAGGCGGCCAACGCGTCCAAGGCAATCACCGCGCGGCTCGACGAGCAGCGGCGGCGCGTCGAGCAGGCCGAGAACGCCGTCGAGGCCTATCGCTCGCAGCACAATATGGTGATGTCCCAGGGCAATCTGGTCAGCGACCAGGAACTGACCGGGCTCAATGCCGAGCTGACCGCCGCGCAGGCGCGCACCCAGCAGCTCAAGGCCCAGGTAGACCAGTTGCGCCGGCAGGGCGGGGCGCCGGACGCGACCTCGGAGGCCATGCGCTCCTCGACCATCTCCAGTCTGAGGGCCCAGGAAGCCTCGCTGGTCGACCAGATATCGCAGCTCGGCACCGGGCTCGGGCCGCGCCATCCCTCGATGATCGCCGCGCAACAGCAACTGCGCGACTTGCGCGTGCTGATCCAGCGCGAGCTTGGCCGCATCGTCACCGCCGCCGAGACCGATTATGAACGGGCCTTGGCCAACCAGAAGGCGCTGGAGGGCCAGGTCGCGGCAATGAAGTCGAAATCGCTCGACACCGACCAGGCCTCGGTGCGGCTGCGCGAATTGCAGCGCGATCTCGACGCCGTGCGCACCGTCTATGCCAACTATCTGCAGCGCGCCCAGGAAACGCGTGAGCAAACCAATGTCGACAGCACCAATGCGCGCATCATCTCGGAGGCCATGCCGGCGCTGAAGAAGAGCTGGCCACCGAAATGGCTGCTTCTGTTCGGCGCCATCTTCGGCGGCCTGGCGCTGGGCACCGGCCTGGCGCTGATTGCGGAATATCTCGCGCCGACCGTGCTGTCCTCCAACCAGATGCAGTCGGCCATCGACGCGCCGGTGCTGGGCGTGCTGCCGGGCAAGTCCGCGCGCAAGCGGCCCTGGCCACTCGGCCGCCACAACGCGCCGTCGCAAAGGACCGACGCCGTCGCCGGGCTGGCGCTGCAGCGCATCGCCGCCTCCACCAGGCGGCCGCCGGATTGGCCGCTTGTGCCCTCGATCCTGGTGACGTCGCCGCAGGAAGACAAGGCGCAGCGCGCCAGGGTGTCGTGGCAGCTCGCCAATGCGGCGGCGGCGCGCGGTCGCCGCGTGCTGTTCATCGACACCAATGCCGGCAAGGACCAGAAGGACCCGCAGCCCGGCATACTCGACGTCATGCGCGGCGACTATACGCTGGAAGCGATCAGCCGTTACGCGCCCGGCAGCTCCGTGGCGCTGGTCGGCAGGGGCCGGCCGACGGCGGTGTTCCAGGAATCGCAGGCGCTCTACTTCGCCCATCGCATGCTGGCCGAGGCCAACCACAGTTTCGAGCTTGTCGTCATCGATGGCGGCGCGCTCACCGACGACCTCAACGTCTCGCCGCTGGTAGCCATGGCCGATGAGATCCTGCTCGTCGCCCGGCTGAACACCACGCCGATGCGCGACGTCGCCACCACGTCGCAGGCGATCTCGGTCATGGGGCGGCTGCCGACTGGCGCCGTGCTGGTCGACGAGGCGGCCTGAGATGGTTTCGCTGCTGTCGATCTCGCCTCAGTCTAACTCGACCGAGCCGGCTCCGATCCAGGCTCGACCGATCCCCACCGGCCAGCTCCGTCCAGTCGTCGACCCCTATCGTAGGGCCGGGCCGCGCACCGTTCCGGTCGACACGCTGACCCGCCTCGGCCTCACCGGCGTGGTGCTGCTTCTGTTTGGCATGTCGGGCGGCATGCTGTGGCTGGCCGGCTATAATTACGACGGCCTGCAGGGCAGCCCGCTGAGCAAGATCCATCCGTCGACCTATCTGCTGGTGCTGGTGTTCGTCTGGCGCTCGTGCGTCTTCGGCAATCCGATCGGCTACATGGTCCATGTCGCCGACAGGCGGCCGGCCTCGGCGCTGATGGCGGTGATCTCGGTGGTGCTGCTCGTCGTCGTCATTCTGCGACAGCGCCCCGGCATGGCCGGTATGATCGACACCTTCGTGGCGCCGGCGCTGCTTGTCTTGATGCTGGGCGAGGACGACGAGAAAACCTTCGCCAGGCTGGCGGTCGTCGTCCACGCCGTCATGACGGTGAACGCGTGTCTGGCGCTGTTCGAATTCGCCACCAGGCATCTGGTCTTCCCCTATCGCTTCGACGGCGTGACATTCGCCCAGGATTTGCGTTCGACGGCGCTGCAGGGGCATCCGCTGTCCAATGCCACCGTCACCTCGATCTATGTGCTGGCGCTGCTTTCCGGCTCGCGATCATTGGCCCCGCCGCTGAAGTGGGCGCTGGTCGGCCTGCAATGCGCCGCGCTCGTGACGTTCGGCGGCCGCTCCGGCATGGTGCTGACGATCGTGCTCGGCGGCGGCTACATATTGCTCCAGGGCGGGGCGCAGCTCAGGACCGGGCGCGTCAACCTGCTCGGCACGGCGGTCGTCGTCATGCTTTGCGCCCTTGTGCCGGTGGTAATCGCGTTCGCCGGCTATCAGGGTTTCTTCGACGCGCTGCTCGAGCGCTTCGTTTCCGACTCGGGCAGCGCCAATGCGCGCGTCGAGATGTTCGATCTGTTCCGGCACCTGGAACTGCGCGACATCATCGTTGGGCCGGATGTCGATTTCATCGACAGCCTGCGCCGCATCAGCGGCCTCGAACAGGGTATCGAGAACCCGCTTCTCCGCATGACCCTCTACCAGGGCGCCTTCTTCACGCTGCTGATCTTCTTCGGCTTCGCCCTGTTCATGCACGAAGTGGCGCGCCGCTGCCATTCCGGCGTCTGGCTGGTGATGCTGGGCTGGCTGATCCTGATCAACACGTCCGAGAGCCTGGCTTCCAAGACGACGCTGCTTACCAAGTTCGTGGTGATCGCGCTGGCGCTGTATAGGCCGGCGAGGGGAAGTAGGGACGGTGGGCGCAGCACGGTCGTAGGCACAGCGCAGACAATTGGATGACAAGAACCTAACTTCGCGGTCGTCATCCTAGGGCGGAGCAAGGAGCGAAGCGACGCGCGCAGACCCTAGGATCCATGCCGTTAGATCGACCACAAGATACGGCGGTCCAGAATGGGCACCCGCAATAAGGCCGGTTAACATCAATCGATGACCGGTTACGTCTACATGACCGCAAGCCAGAAAGGTGGCACGATCTACATCGGTGTCACCAACGACCTAGCTCGCCGCATGCCTGAGCACAAAGCCGGGCAAGGCTCTGGATTCACCAGCCGCTACGACGTGCAGCGATTGGTCTGGTATGAGGAATACTTCGATATCGCCGATGCCATCCAGCGCGAGAAATCTTTGAAGCGTTGGCCGCGACAATGGAAGGTCGAATTGATCGAGAAGACCAATCCGGATTGGTTTGAATTGTTTCGAGGCATTGGATGGTGAGCGTTCTGCAGCGTTGTGGCGCTCGCATTTTACGGCATGGATCCTAGGGTCTGCGCGCGTCGCTTCGCTCCTTGCTTCGCCCTAGGATGACGACCGCGTTTGTTCCTCACTGTTCCAGCGCTCACGTATCTTATCTTACGCTCCCACAGGCACCTCCGCCCGGCCGGCTCGCCCGCGTCCCGACAAACACCAGCGGCACCGCAATCAGGTTGATGGCGATCACCGAGAGCCAGATGGCGCCGGGCCATTCTCTCTGCGTGGCGAAGCAGACTGTCGAGACAGCCAAAGGCGCGATCACCGCTTACGGCCTAGGCCGGCACGCCTTACGTGTGAACGCCCAAGAGATGCGTGACGCTTGGGAGGATTACATGCATAAAAACAATAACTTGCAGTGATTTGTCTGAATCTGCGCTTTAAGCGCGCTGCTCACTTCGCCGGCATCGTCAGCCCCAGCGCCTCGATCATTGCCGGGTCGAGCGCGCGCGTCGTGTCGTCCATCATTCCCATGCCGTCGAACAGGTCCCAGAACGCCCAGGGAAAGCCCGCCGCTTCGGCACTCTCCCGTACGTCGGCAATATAGCGGGCGCGGTCGGGGTTGGGCGCGGCGGTGTAGCGGGCATCGGTGCGCAGCGCGCCGAACTCGCCCATGATGATGCGTTCGCGGGTTATGCCGTGACTGTCCGCCCAGTCGCTCACCTGTTTGAGATAGCCATCGACGAAACGGCGGTCGGGCTGGGCGTCGAAATAGACTTTCAGCACGCGCTCGGTCTCGGCAAAGGCCGCCTGCTTGTCGGCTTCGGAAGTCTCCGTGTCCTGCGCCATCCGCGCCCGGACGGAAGCCAGCGTCGCATCCAGCGTGCCGGCCGAGGCCGGCCACGGCACGTTGTTCAGCGCGCGGTAGACCGGCTCGCGCATCCACGGCGCGCCCTGATGGCTGAACAGATAGGGCTCGTAGAAGTGGAAAGTGAACAGGATCGGCTCGAAGGCCGCCAGCGGCGCCGGATCGAGCGCGGTCAGGCCGCGCACCATCGAACCGCAGCCGCCGGTCGTGACCAGCGGTAGGTTCTGCGCCGTGGCCCGCGCGGCGGCGAGCAGCGCCGCCTGCACCGCCGGCCAGGTGTCGGAGGTGCAGTCCTGTGGCGGTTCGTTGATCGGCTCCAGCGCGATTTTTCCAGGCGCGATCCCTTCCAGCCGGCCGGCAAGCTCGCCGACGAAAGCCTGGTAGCGCGCAAATTCCGGCGCTTGGCGGCTGGAAACCATGCGGTCCGGGTTCCAGTAGTGCGTTGCGCCGTTGGCCTGCACATTGACGATGACGCCGAGATCCGCGGCAAGGGCTGCGTTCACCGCGTCGATCAGCATTGTCATTAGCGCGGCGTGGTGGTCGTCTTCAAAGGCGAGGAAGGGACCTGGGTCGACCGGCAGGCGGATGAAATCGAGACCGCTCGCCCGCAGCCGGGCGAGGTCGGCCGGCGTCGGCACCGGCCGTTGCGACTGGAAAGCCGGCCAGTCGTAATCGGTGCGCGGCGCGGGAAATTCGCGCGTCAGCGCAAACCACGGCCAGGCGTTGACGCCGCGTCGGAAGGGCCAGGCGCCGGTGGCGGCACGCGCCGGCGATGGGAGCGTTGACAGCAGAGGCGCCGCGGCTGTGGCGAGCGCCGCCTTGAGGATGCGGCGGCGCGACCAGCCGGTCATGCGTGCCGGGCGCGGTCGGCCTGGGCGGTCACCGGCGCGGAGGCGCCGAGCAGGTTCAGCGCTTCCTTCTCATAGGCAAGCAGGATGTCGTCCCACCGGAAGGCCTCGCGGGCGCGTTCCCGCGCCGCCTTGCCGCAGCGCTTGACCAGCGCGTCGTCGGCCAGCGTCTGGTCGATGCGCTCGCTCAGGCTGTCGGCATCGCTGAAGAACACCGCCGCATCGCCGGCGGTCCAGCGGTTGTAGGGGTTGTCATGCGCGATCACCATGTTGCCGGCGGCCAGCGCCTCGACCAGCGAGGGGTTGGTGCCGCCGACGGTGTGGCCGTGCATATAGGCGCGTGCATGGAAGCGCAGCGCCTTCACCGTCGCCTGGTCGTAGATCGCGCCCGGCAGCACCACCACCGACCCCGCCGCCTCGCGCACCGCGCGGTGGTAGGGGATGTCGTCGGACAACGTGCCCAGCACCACCAGCTTCATGTCGCCGCGCTCGCGCCGGCGGAACGCCTCGATGATCGGCAGGATGTTGTTGTCGGGCTCGACGCGCGCGATAGAGATCAGATATTTGCCGGGCTCCAACCCGAGCGCGCGGATCGGTTCCTCCGGCGCCGAGGTCACCGGGTCACCACCATAAGCGATCGTGGCGATGGCGCTGCGCGGCCGTCGGGTCGCCAGATGATCGGCGATCGCCGGATGGTCGGCGACCAGGCGGTGCGACAGCCAGGCGCCGATCCATTCGTTGAGCCAGAACCAGCTGCGCGCCGCCGGCCCCCATTTCGGCCGGCGCCATTCGATGCCGTCCATGTTGGTGAAGATCTTGCGCCGCATCAGCCTGAGCCAGGTCAGGAACAGCGCGCCATTGTAACCGAGCACCAGACACACGCCCGGCCGCCTGGCGGCGTCGAGCACGCATTGCCAGTCGAATTCCAGCGTCGCGCGCGGGCCCTTGGAGGCGACCTCGACGATGATGCGCTCGATGCCGCGCCAGGTGTCGGTGGTCACCCGCCGGCCGACGCGCTCGACCTCCTTCTGGCAGTAGACGCCGACATTCCAGCCGCGCCCAGCCAGAAACAGCGCCAGCCGCTCGGCGAAGGTCTCGAAGCCGCCATGGGAAGCGGGGATGCCGCGCGTTCCCAGGATCAGGATCGATGGTTTATCGACCGAGATCGATGGCCTATCAACGGCGGGTCTTTCGGGTCTCAAGAGGTTGGCTTTCGGCTGCTCATTCATGGTTGATATGTTCTTAACAGCGCCTCAGCAACTTCCGTGCCAGGGGTCCGGTTCCCAGGCGACGATTACATGAAGTTGTAAAATATTTGTTCCGAACGCCGGGGTTGTTTCATTATCGGTCAACCTTTCCGGACTTATCTGTTTCGAAACGGAGCACGGTCGGGGCCTTTTGTCCACGGCCGGACAGATCAGACCCGGCACGATCCTTGCTCCGGGCTCGTTACGGCCACCGCTCGGCGGAGCGGCGTGCGGATCTGGCATGAAGTTCTTTCCGCGCTTTAGGGGTTCCGGCTGTCGGTGCGTTGGGGCGTTGCCCAGCCGGATACGAGGATGCAGGTGGAAAATTGACGATGCGGATTGCCTGTGTTCATCAGGGCTACGAACTCTATGGTTCGGACCGCAGCTTTGCGGAGAGCGTGGCCGCGCTGCGCGCCGCTTTTCCCGCCGCCGACATCGAGGTCGTGCTGCCGCGTGACGGTCCGATCGTCTCGATCCTCGAGCCGCACGCCAGCCGCATCGTCTTCGAGCCGCTCTGGATCCTGCGGCGCCAGGCGGCACTCCGGCTTGCCACCGTCGAGATGGCGCGGCTGCCGGTGGCGCTCTGGCGCGCCTGGCGGCGTCTTGCCGCTTGCGATCTGACCTATGTCAACACCTCGATCGTCGCCGACTATGCGATGGCCGCGCGTCTGTTGCCGCGCAAGGCGCTGCTGCATATCCACGAGATCCCGGAAGGCATCCTGCGCAAAATTCTGGTCGGCCTGATGCGCTTCAGTCGCGCCGACCTCATCTTCAATTCGCGAGCCACGCGCGCCACCTTCGGCGATCCGCCGGTACTCGATGCGCGCGGGCGCCGCACCCATGTCGTCTATAACGGCGTTGCCGGCCCGGCGGCGGCCCTGCCGATGACCTACGATGGCAATCGGCCACTGAAGGTGCTGCTGCTTGGCCGCGTCAACCGCATCAAGGGGCAGGAGGTACTGCTCGAAGCGGTGGCGTCGTTGCCGCCCGCATTGCGCGGCCGTATTGAGGTCCGCCTGGTCGGCGGCGCCTTCGAAAGCGTCGAGCGCGAGCGCGCCTTGGCCGAACTCGTCGAGCGCATGGGCCTGACCGGCCATGTCGAGGTGCTGCCTTTCATATCCGATCCCTCCGAGCATTACCGCTGGGCCGACATCGTCGCGGTTCCCTCGCGGCGTCCGGAATCGCTCGGCCGCGTCGCCATCGAGGCGATGGCCTGGGGCCGGCCGCCATTGGTGTCGGCGATCGGTGGTCTGGTGGAAGTGGTGGCCGACGGCGAGACCGGCTGGCATGTGCCGCCCGGCGATGCCGCTGCATTGGCCGCCAGGCTGGAAAAGATCATCCTGCGGCCGCAGGACTGGCGCGGCTTCGCCGCCGCCGGCCGGTCGCGCTTCGAGGCGATCTTCAGCGAGCCGATCGCGGCGGCTGCCATCGTTTCGATCGTCGCCGACAAGCTGAAAGCCGCGCCCGCGCGGCAGGGCCGGGCGCCTGTCGCCCGCGAGGCTGAGACCCGCTCGTGAAACTCGTGTTTCCAAGCCATCTGGTGCAGCGCCTGATCCTGATGATCGGCGGCGAGGCGATGCAGAGCGGCTTTCACTTCGCCCTCAACATCGCGCTCCTGCATCTGTTGTCGGCGCAAGGCTACGGCCTCTTCGCCATCGCCATGGTGATGGGTGGCGTCGGCCTGTCTTACATCCGCTCGCTGACCGCCGTTCCCGCCTCGATATGGATGGGAAAGAGCTCCACCGCCGCCGGGGTCGACGCGCATGACGTGACCTTCGGATCGGCGGCGCTGGTGGTTGCGATCGTTATGGCGCTCGGCACTGGCCTTTTGATGCATCTCCTGGGTGACCCGAGCGGCATTGCCGCCGGATGCTTCGTCGGCGCATGGTCGTTGCGCAGCCACATGCGCACCGCCTTCTTCGCGCGCCGCATGCAGGTTGTCGTATCGATCAGCGACGCTGTATTCACTTTTGCCGGCATCGTGCTTGCCGCGCTGGCGATCTGGTTCTTCAACGACGACCTGGAAGGCAGTTTCTACGCGCTTGCCGCAGCCAATGTGATCGGCATCGCCGTGCTGGTCCGCCTGTCGCCCCGCACGCTTCGCATCTCCTTCAGGGCACCCACCTGGCGGCGCTACGCCAAGCTCTGGTCGCAGCTCTGCTGGTCGGCGTTCAGCGCCACCACCAGCAACATACAGGGGCAGTGCCTGGCGCTGCTGGTCGCCGGCATTGCCGGCCCGGCCGCCTATGCGCCGCTGGCGGCGGTGATGCTGCTGTTTGCGCCGCTGCGCATCATCAGCCTGGCCTTCGTCAACATGACGCAACCCGAGCTCGCCAAACTTATGTACAGAAACGAGACCGCCCGGGTCTGGACGCAGGCCAGGATCTGGACGCTCGTCATGGGCCTAGGCAGCGTGGCCTATGGTTGCGCCATCCTGTTCGTCCTGCCGATGATAAAATCCCAGACCCTGCAGGGCGCCTCGATCAGCTTCATCGGGCTTCTGGCCATCGCCAATTACGTGCCGATCATGCTCTACGTCATGCCGCGCGTCGTGCTCGAGATTATCGGCGACTTCCGCATCGTCGCGATCATCACCATGGGCGGCGCGGTCGTCGGGCTGGGGCTGATCGCGATAATCCTCGCCATCGCTCCGCCGACCTGGACGTTGGCCGGCTCGGCGGCTTCCGAGACTTTCGTGTTTGTGCTCTGCTGGTATTTTGCGCGCCACCGCATGTGGAATTTCGAACATCCGAACGAGCGGCGCGACAGCTGGTTCGGATCATGGCGTCGCGCGGCCGCGCTCGCGGCCCACAGGCGGTAGGAGAGAGATGTTGGCAAGCGAGACGATGCCGATGCACGCCATGGCCGACCTGGTCGACGACCAGGCCGAAACGCCGTCGGTCCGCACCGTCAGCGGCACCTATGTCGCGCGGCTCTATACCACCCTAGAGTCGGTCGAACCGCTCTGGCGGCGTCTCGAGACAACCGGCATATGCACCGGCCATCAGCACTTCGCCTGGGCCGAAGGCATCGTGGCTGGGCTGCTGTCCAAAAAGAGCGAGCTCCTCATCGTCGAAGTGCGGGATGCCGCGACCGGCGAGCCGGTAATGCTTCTGCCGCTGATGCGTCGCCGCGCTTTCCATCACTGGGTGGTCGAATGGCTGAGTTGTGGCGTCTGCGACTATGCGGCACCGCTGCTCGCCGATGCCAGCCCCTGGACCAGCCAAGCCGCGGAGGCGGCCTGGGCGGCGGTGCTTTCAGTGCTGCCGCCGACCGACCGCATCCACATCATCGGCATCCCGAAGGAAGTCGGCGGCGTCGCCAATCCCCTGGCGCTGCTCCCGCCGGCGCGTGACTCCATCCACTGCCACTACGGCATCACCATGGACGGCGACGCCGAGACCGTCGTCAAGCGCATCTGCCGCCCGTCCTTCGTCAAGGCGCTCAACAAGGACCTGCGCCGGCTCGATCGCAATGGCGGCCTGGCGCTGGTGGAGGCCGACACGCCGGCCCTGGTGGAGTCCACCTTCGGCCGGTTGGTCGAGATGCGGCTCAGCCGCTTTCGCGAGCTCGGCCGGTTCGATCTCCTGGCGCAGCCGGCGGTCGTCGATTTCTATCGCAGCGCCGCGCATCGCGGCCTGACGGATGGCTCGGTGCGGATCTTCGGTCTGCGCGCCGGTGACGTCATGGTCGCGGTCCAGTACCTGGCGGTCCATCTGGGCACCTTGCATGCACTCATGATCGCGATCGACCAGGGCGCGGTGCCCAACGTTTCGCCGGGGCTTTGCATCATGGGCGAGCTGATCAGATGGGGGCGGGGCGCCGGCTTCGACTATTTCGACCTGTCGGTCGGCAACCAGAGCTACAAGGAACATATGGGCGCGGTGAAGTCGGTTCTGTCCGAACTTTGCTACGGCGTCACGCTGAGGGGCCTTGCCGCCAGCAACGCCATCAAGTACCGCGGCAAGGGCGAGGCGTTCGTGCGCGCCAACCCGCGCCTGCACAAGGTCGCGCAGGAAGCCATGCAGCGCTGGCGCCGGCTGCGGGCGGGTCGCTGAGGCAAGGAGAGGAGCGCTTGAAATATGATTGGGCGGACAATCCTCACCTGTTTATTCCGGTAGCGGTCTGTTGCGTAGTCGCTGTCCTGGGTTTTGCTGCCGCGTTCGTCGGTCTGCTAAGCATTATCCTGCGCCAGGATTTCTACGGGTCCATCGACGAGCAAAACCTTCCGTGGAGCGAACGCTGGGGGAACCGGAACTTGAGGGCCAACGCTGAATTCTGGTCACCTCGTTTCCAGCTAGCGCGCCGGGCTATTGCCTATGGCGCTATGGCCTTCTTCTGCAGCTTCGGTGCCGCGGCGTTGATAATGATCATCTTCGGCCATCCATCTTGATCGGAATTCAAGCTGGCTTGGATCGACAAACCGCGCAAATTGACTCGTATCCCGCTCTCGGTCATCTTTAAGGCAGCCGCCAGTCCAGCGGCGGCGTGTTTCGAGTAAAGCCATGGCCAGTCCCACCGCCAGAGAAAACTCCCGCCGCGCCGCGGTGAAGAAGGCGCTCGACCGCCATATGGTCTATGTCACCGCGCAGCGTTTTTCCGGCGGCAGCTACAGCGCCCGCGTGCTGGTCGACGGCGAAGCCTACTGGGTCGACGAATTCCGGCTCTCCCAGCTCAGGCAAGGGCTGACGCCCGCCGAACTGGAATTGACGCCGGCCGCCGACGATTGATCTCTTTCCTTTGCTCCGCTGCGCTATAGGAAAATCAGAGATGCCGGCGGGACAGCACCCCTCTCTGTCCTGCCGGACATCTCCCCCGCAAGGGGGGAGATTGGCAGTTCGGGCGCCGGCGCTTCTCTTGCAACGTGGGCGATTGGCGAAACCGGCGATGACATCTGATCTCCCCCCTTGTGGGGGAGATGTCCGGCAGGACAGAGGGGGGTGTGACGGAACGCGGCGCTCATCCGTTCAGCCCTTCGGCGCCTAGCCCATGCCTCCCGCCAAACTCCAACCCTACCGCGCCAAGCGCGAATTCAGCCGCACCCCGGAACCCGCGGGCGGCGTAGCCTCCGCTGGCGGCAACCGCTTCGTCGTCCACAAGCACCACGCCACCGCCGACCACTATGACCTGCGCCTCGAGGTCGGCGGCGTCTTGAAGAGCTGGGCGGTGCCGCGCGGGCCTTCGCTCAATCCGGCCGACAAGCGCCTTGCCGTCGAGACCGAGGACCATCCGATCGAATATATCGACTTCGAGGGCGTCATCCCCGAGGGCGAATATGGCGGCGGGCCGATGATCGTCTGGGACACCGGCACCTGGGCGCCGATGGAGGATGTCGACAAAAGCCTGCGCACCGGCGCTTTCAAGTTCCGTCTGGCCGGCGAGAAGCTGAATGGCGGCTGGATGCTGACCCGCCTGAAGCCGAAGCCGGGCGAGGATGCGAACAAGAAGAACTGGCTGCTGTTCAAGGAGCGCGACCTTGCCGCCGACACCAAGCTCGACATCCTGACCGAGCGGCCGGAAAGCGTGAAATCGGGCCGCCGGATCGAGGAGCTGGTGGCGCCGCCGAAGAAGCGCGAGCGCCTGCCGCCCAAACCCGGCTCACTGAAACCCGGCGCTCTGCCCGGCGCGGTGAAGGCTGAACCGCCCGCCCGCATCGAGCCGCAGCTGGCCACGCAGGTGCAAAAGCCGCCGGGCAGCGACGACCCGGCCGAGAAGACCGGCGAAACATGGCTGCACGAGATCAAATTCGACGGCTACCGCACCATGGCGCATGTCGTCGATGGCGAGGTGCGGCTGATCACGCGCGGCGGCATCGACTGGACGAAACGCTATGGCGACCTGCCGCAAGCCTTTTCGCGCCTGCCGGTCAGTCAGGCGATCATCGACGGCGAGATCGTGGTGCTCGACGACAAAGGCATTTCGCGCTTCGCGCTGCTGCAGGACGCGCTGTCGGCCGGCGCTGGCTCGAAACTGCATTTCTATGCCTTCGATCTCCTGCATCTCGACGGCTGGGACCTGCGCAAGGCGCCGCTGCGCAAGCGCAAGGCGCTGCTGGCCGAACTGCTCGCCGGCCAGGCCGCCAATTCCGCCATCCAGTACAGCGACCATGTCGAGGGCGACGGTCAGGGGCTTTTCGACCAGGCTCCGGACCTTGGCCTCGAGGGCGTCGTCTCCAAGCGCGCCGATGCCATCTACATCAGCGGCCGCACCAAGAGCTGGACCAAGGCCAAGGCGCCGAAGACGGATGATTTCGTCATCGCCGGCTATACGGTGTCGGAGCAGGCGGAGGGGCTGGCGGCGCTCGGCATGGCCGAGTTCGTCGATGGCGAATTGCATTATCGCGGCAAGGTCGGCACCGGCTTCGATGCCCAGATGGCGGCGGAGCTTTTGGCGCGGCTGGAGCGGCTGACGGCCGGCGCCTCGCCGCCCGAAGGCGTGCCGCGCGAGATCATGCGCGAAATGCATTGGGTGAAGCCGCTCCTGTCGGCCCGTATCCGCTATGCCAACCGCACCGCCGACAATTCGCTGCGCCACGGCGTCTTCCGCGGCCTGCGCGACGTCGGCGGATTGACCACCCCGGTTCAGGTCAAGCGCAAGCGACTGATCGCCGAATCCGACCTCGCCACGATCTGGGTCACCAATCCGGAGCGCCGGCTGTTCGGCAAGACCGGGCCGACCAAGCTCGACATCGCCGTCTATTACGCGCTGGTCGGCGATTTCATGCTGCCGCACATCATCGGCCGGCCGGTGTCGCTGGTGCGCTGCCCGACGGGCAAGCCGCAGGACTGCTTCTTCCAGCGCCACGCCTTCACCGGCATGCCGCCTTCGGTCGCCGTGTTCGAAAGCGTCAATTCGGAAGAAGAGACGAAGACCTATCTCTCGGTCGAGGACGCCAAAGGCTATCTGGCGCTGGCGCAGTTCGGCGTGGTCGAATTCCACACCTGGGGCACGCACCGGTCGAAACTCGACAGGCCGGACCAGATCGTCTTCGACCTCGACCCCGGCGAGGGGATTGCGTGGCGCGAGGTTGTCGAGGCGGCGGTTCACATCAAGGCCGGGCTGGAGAGCCTCGGGCTGGTGCCTTTCGCCAAGACGTCAGGCGGCAAGGGCATCCACATCACCGTGCCGGTGACGCGCAAGCAGAACTGGAAGAAGCTGCATCAGGCGTCGAGCGCGATCTCGACGCTGCTGGCGGCGACCGCGCCCGACACCTTCACTACGACAATGGGCAAGGAGAACCGCAAGAAGCGCATCTTCATCGACTTCCACCGCAACGCGCGCGGCCATACTTCAGCCGCGCCCTATTCGCTGCGCGCCCGCACCAATCTGCCGGCTTCGACGCCGGTCAGCTGGACGGATCTGGAGACGATCGATGCGCCGGAGGATCTGAACTACGCCTCACTGCCGGGCCTGCTCGAAACCTCGGGCGATCCATGGGCGGAGATCGACGACTTCGCCAGGGACTTGCCGGCGTTTGAGGGGAAAAACGGTCCCTTGCGGTCGTCATCCTAGGGCGGAGCAAGGAGCGAAGCGACGCGCGCAGACCCTAGGATCCATGCCGTGACCTTCGAACTACACCACGCTTCAATCCTTGGCAGCGAAACGCCGGCGCAGGAATGTTCTTTGGCACCGTATCGTTCTTAGGCAAACGTCGCGGCATGGATCCTAGAGTCTCCGCGACGGAGCTTCGCTCCTGCTTCGCCCTAGGATGACGACCGCGTGGAGGTCGAGCTAAAACCTCCACCGTATTTGCCGGCCTGCTATGCTCAGCCGTAGATCTGCTTGTGGACCTGGTAGAGCATTTCCGAACGGTCGGCGCGCAGATCGGCGAGATCGCGGCTCGACAGGTTCTCGATTTCGGCGACGAGACGGTTGTAGTGACGGCGCTTGGCCATGCTGGCGCGGGCGCGGGAGACGAGGGTGTCGAACATGGTGACAGGGTCCTTCTTAGGTTGTTCCTCCCTGGCGATTACGAACATGACATAGGAATGGTGCATCGCAAAAGAAAGATGTTGCAATGCACCATTGCAGCCAGCGCATAGCCGGTTAATTGCGGGCTAACAGGCTATGCACCGGGCGCGGAGCCCGTGCCGCCCGCCTCACGCCTTTCTTATCCGTCTTGTCATACAAATTGCTGCGCCGCGTCTTGCCAGATCGGTTGCGGGCTGGCTTGATCCGCCGGTCACCGATGCCGGGAGGAAATGCATGGCGGCCGCAGACCATTATGAAGTTCTCGATCCGCGCTTCGCGCGGCTGTTCAACGGCAGCGCTCACGTGGAAAAGCTGTTCACCGGATGCCGCTGGGCTGAAGGTCCGGCCTGGTTCGCCGCCGGCCGCTATGTCGTGTGGTCCGACATCCCCAACAACCGGATGCTGCGCTTCGACGAGACCGACGGCAGCGTCAGCGTGTTTCGCCAGCCGTCGGGCAATTCCAACGGCAACACCGTCGACCGCCAGGGCCGGCTGGTCACCTGCGAGCATTCCGGCCGCCGTGTCAGCCGCACCGAACACGACGGCTCGGTCACCACCATCGCCGACAAGTGGAAAGGCAAGCGGCTGAATTCACCCAACGACGTGGTGGTGCGTTCGGACGGCTCGATCTGGTTCACCGATCCGAGCTACGGCATCGACACCGACTATGAAGGCGACAAGGCCGAGAGCGAGATCGGCAATTGCAACGTCTACCGCGTCGATCCCGAGACCGGCGATGTCGAGGCCGTCATCACCGACATGGTGCGGCCGAACGGGCTTGCCTTCTCGCTCGACGAAAGCCTTCTCTATGTCGTCGACACCGGCCGCACCCACGGCGAGAAGAACCCGGCGCATATGCGCGTCTTCAACGTCGGCAAGCACGGAAAGAAAATTTCCGGCGGCAAGGTGTTTGCCGACTGCACTGCCGGCCTGTTCGACGGTTTCAGGCTGGATTCCGACGGGCGCATCTGGACGAGCGCCGCCGACGGCATCCATTGCTACGACCCGGACGGCACGTTGATCGGCAAGGTGAAGGTGCCGGAAGTGACGGCCAATTGCGTCTTCGGCGGCAACAAGCTGAACTGCCTCTATATCGCCGGCACCACCTCCCTTTACATGGTGCGGCTGATGGTGAACGGGGCAAAGACTTTTTGAGCCGAGACTGTTTGGAAATTCTACTCCGGCGGCCATCTGCCGGCGTTTTCTGCGCTTCCGGTGCTCACGGACCAAATGTCCGCTCCGCTCCGGTTCTCGAAACCACCACCATATGACTCGCCCGAGCGAATTTCGAAACAGTCTCGCGGCAGCGTATGCGGAACCCAAAGGGAGGGCATCATGCCATTCGTCAACATCCGCATCGTCAAGGAAGTGATCGCCGCCGATCCGGCCGGCAAGAAGGCTGACATCGCCAAGAAGGTCACCGCCGCCATCATGGACGCGACCGGGCTGGGCAATGACGACGTCTGGGTGGTGTTCGAGGAGGTCAACGCCCGCGACTGGTATGTCGGCAACACCGATGTCGAGACGTTGAGAAAGGGGTAGGGCGGAGGAGTGACGAAGCCCTTTCCTTCGTCATCCTAGGGCGAAGCAGTCGCGAAGCGACGTCGCGGAGACCCTAGGATCCATGCCGGGACTTCCGAGCGCGATAACGGTGCAATATACTGCTGTGGTGGCCAAGCGACATCGATGCCAGGCAGTCTGAGCCCTTCTTGGACCGCTGCATTCTACGGCAATGGTCGCGGCATGGATCCTAGGGTCTGCGCCGCGTCGCTTCGCTCCTTGCTCCGCCCTAGGATGACGAAGCTGCGTTTGCGGGTATTAAACCCACAAAGCCCTGCACTGCTTCCCGCATCGCTCGCTGGTTTGCTTCCTCCGTCAGGATGCCCTCGATCTCCGCCGGCTTCTTGCCCAGCAATCCGATCTCCAGCGTTTCCTCGTATAGCGCGAACGACATCGTGCGCATGATCTCGGCCAGCGCCGCACGCGCATAGAGCGAGCGCTGAGAGGCGTGCACCAGCATGGCCGGCTTGCCGACGGCGGCGTCGCGCGAGACCAGCCAGTCGAGCGCGTTCTTCAGGCCGCCGGGAACGCCATGCGCATATTCGGGGCAGGAGACGATGACGCCGTCGGCCTGGGTGACGGCGTCGATCAGGAGCTTGGCTTCCGCCGGCGTGCGCTCGCCCTCGTCGTCGGGGTTGAAGATCGGCAGCCGGCCGAGGCCGTCATAGACGGTGACGCGGCAGGTCTCGGGCGCGTTGGCGGCCAGAGCCGCGAGCAGCGCCGAATTGGTCGAGGCGGCGCGCAGGCTGCCGGAGATGGCGAGGATGTCGATCAAGGGAAGGGCCGGACGAATTTTGAGTCGTCCGGAAAAGCTACCACAAGGTCTTCTGGTAATCCTCGTCCAGTTCGCGGTCGATCTCGCCGGCGCTTTCGGCCGGCGCCAGTTGGTCGCGGATGATCTGGCCGAGCGTCGGCAGCGTTGCGCGGTCGTACCAGGTCTCCGGCTTCCACAAGTCGGAGCGCATGAACCTTGGCGCAGTGCATGTAGGCGGCCTTGACGGTGACGACGATGATGCTTGGCGGCTCCTTGCCGTCGACGGCGAGGCGCTCGCGCAAGCCGGCATCGGCGGTGATGCGCGCGTCGCCGTTGACGCGCAGCGTCTCGTTCATGCCCGGAATGAGGAACAGCAGGCCGACCGACGGGTTGCGCAGTATGTTCTCCAGCGTGTCCAGCCGGTTGTTGCCGGGGCGGTCGGGAATGGCGATGGTGTTGTTGTCGAGGATGGCGGCGAAGCCGGGACGGTCACCCTTGGGCGTGACGTCCGCATTGCCGACGCCATCGGAGGAGCCGATCAGCACGAAGGGACTTTTGCCGATGAAGGACCGGCAATGGCCGTCCAGGAAGTTGAGTTCCTTGCGGATCGAGCCGTCGGTCGGCCGGGGCGTCTTGTAGATCGTCCTCAGCTCGTCCTGCGTGGCGAGGAATTCCATACGTCCTCCTGACTGCGCTTAGAGATGGAGCAAGATGTCGTCCGAAAACCGCCTTACACTTTTCGGCATCACGCTCTATTCGCCGGGCTGTTCTTCCTTGGCCGTCTTGTCCTCGAGCGAGTGGCGCATGATCAGCGGCATCTGGCTGAAGGTGAACAGCAAGGTGATCGGGATCGTGCCCCAGACCTTGAAATATAGCCAGGTCGCTTCCGAGAAGTTGCGCCACATGACTTCGTTGAGCACGGCCAGGAACAGGAAGAACAGCCCCCAGCGGAAGGTCAGCTTGCGCCAGCCCTCGGCGTCGAGCTGGAAGGCGGAATCGAAGACGTAGCCGAGCAACGATCGGCCGAAGGCGAGCCCGCCAAGCAGTGTGACGCCGAACAGCGAATTGATGATGGTCGGCTTCATGAAGGCGAAGGTCTTGTCCTGCAGGTAGAGCGCCAGCGCGCCGAACACGAACACGACGACCGCCGACACCAGCGGCATCAGCGGCAGGCTGCGCGTCAAAAGCCAGGAAGCGCTGAGCGAAAGCGCGGTCGCGACCATGAAGAACGCCGTGGCGATCAGGATCGGCTCGCCGAGATGGGTCAGCACCGGGAACTTCTCGGCCAGCCACTCGCCGCGGATGGTGGCGAAGAAGAACACCAGGCCGGGCCCGAGTTCGAGCAGGAACTTCAAGCCGGGGTTCATTGGCTTGCGGCGTGGGTCGGACGGGTCGCGTTCGAGGATGTTCATAAAAGTCCTTCTTGCGCATGATCTGGCCAAAATGCAGGCCGTTTCAAGAGATCATGCCTTGTTTCAGGCCACGCCGGCGATCGCCCTGGCGAATTCGCTCGCCGAAAACGGTTCGAGGTCGTCGACCTGCTCGCCGACACCGATGAAATAGACCGGCAGCTTATGCTTGGCCGCGATCGCCACCAGAATACCGCCACGCGCCGTGCCGTCCAGCTTGGTCATCACCAGGCCGTTGACACCGGCGACATTGCGGAAGATCTCGACCTGGTTCAGCGCATTCTGGCCGGTGGTGGCGTCGACCGTCTGCAGCACGGTGTGCGGCGCCTCGGGGTCGAGCTTGCCCAGCACGCGCACGATCTTTTCCAACTCCGCCATCAGCTCGGTCTTGTTCTGCAGGCGTCCGGCCGTGTCGATGATCAGCACGTCGGAACCGGCTTCTTTTGCCCGTTCGAAGGCGTCATAGGCAAGGCCGGCGGCATCGGCGCCGATCTTGGAGGCGATGACCGGCGATCTGGTGCGCTCGCCCCAGATTTTGAGCTGCTCGATGGCGGCGGCGCGGAACGTGTCGCCGGCCGCCAGCATCACTTTCAGCCCCCCATCGGTGAGCTTCGCCGCCAATTTGCCGATGGTCGTCGTCTTGCCGGTGCCGTTGACGCCGACCACCAGGATGACATGCGGCTTGTGGCTGAGGTCGAGCTCCAGCGGCCTGGCCACCGGGGTCAGCACCTTCTCCACCTCCGCCGCCATCACGGCGCGAACCTCGGCGTCCGAGACGTCCTTGCCGTAGCGGCTGGAGGCCAATGAATCCGTGACGCGCAGCGCCGTCTCGATGCCGAGATCGGCGCGGATCAGCACGTCTTCCAGGTCCTGCAGCGTCTCCTCGTCCAGTTTGCGCTTGGTGAAGACGCCGGCAATGTTGCCGGTAAGCTCGCGCGACGAACGCGCAAGCCCGTCGCGCATGCGCTGGAACCATGAGCGCCGGACCACCGGCTCCGGCGCTTTGACCGGCTCCGCCTTCTGCTCGACCTTCCTGGCAACCGTCACCTTGCCGGCGGCGGGCTTAGGCAGCGATCCTACCTCCCCCTGGATGGGGGAGGTCCCGAGCGCAGCTCGGGGGTGGGGGTGACTGGCACCAGCGTCGGCGCTATCACCCCGCCCCGCCGCTGCGCGGCGACCCTCCCCATCGAGGGGAGGGTGGGGAGCCTCGTCCTCGGGGACGGCGCTGACTTCCGAAGTTGGCTGAACCGAAGGTGCTTCGACCGGCGCGGCAGGCGCCACCTCGATCGGCGCCGGCGTCTCAGCCGGAACCTCGCTGGGTGGCGCCGGCACCTCGACAGGCGCTGGCTCCGGCCGCGGTTCGGGCCGCGAAGGCTCGATTTCCGGCTCGGCCGGCGCGGGCGCAGGCACCTTTTGCGGCGCAGGTTCGGGCTTTGGAGTAGGTTGGGGCTGCGGCGCGGGTTCCGGCTCCGGCACTTCCTCGGGCGCCGGTTGCGGCTTTTCTTCCGGTGCGGGCGCTGGCTGCGGTTCCGGCTCGGCGGGAACGATCGGCTCCGGCGCTGGCGGAATGGTCGGCGCCGGCTCGGGCGTCGGCTCCTCGGGGGCAGGTTGAATCGCGGCCTCTACCTCCCCCTGGATGGGGGAGGTCCCGAGCGCAGCTCGGGGGTGGGGGTGACTGGCGCCGGCGTTTGCGCCATCACCCCGCCCCGCCACTTCGTGGCGACCCTCCCCATCGAGGGGAGGGTGGGGTGCCTGCTCTGCCTCAGGCTTCAGCGCGTCCAGCGCATCCCATTTGATCGGCGGCAGCGGTGCGGTCTCGTCGACGCGCTCCTCCACGACCTCTTTCTTGCCGAACGAAAATATCTTCTTGAAAAAACCAGCCATGCTTTTTGCGGTCTCAGGCGGCTTGCGCGGCAAAAGGCGCCGCCATCAGCCGGGCGCCGTCATGGCCGGTGATCACGGCGTCGACGATGTCGCCCGGTTGTCCGGCGGCGATTGCCGCGAGCGTGAACCCTTCCGTGCGGCCGAGCCCGTCGCGCTCGATCAGGATCGATTGCCGGCTGCCGCCGAGCGACGTCAGGTGACCGCGATAGGCCGCTTCACCGGCGGCGCGCAGCCTGGCGGCGCGTTGCTTGACCACTTCGCGGCGAACCTGCGGCATGCGCGCGGCGGGCGTGCCTTCGCGCGGGCTGAACGGGAAGACGTGGAGATGCGTCAGCCCGCATTCCTCGACAATTCTTTCCGAATTCTCGAACATCGCCTCGGTCTCGGTCGGGAAGCCGGCGATGATGTCGGCGCCGAACACGATCTCCGGCCGCAGCTTGCGCACGTCCTCGCAGAAGCGGATCGACTGCTCACGCAGATGCCGGCGCTTCATGCGCTTCAGGATCATGTCGTCGCCCGACTGCAGCGACAGATGCAGATGCGGCATCAGCCGGGGTTCGGTGGCAATCGCATCGAGCAAATCGTCGTCGGCCTCGATGGAATCGATGGACGACAGCCTGAGCCGCTTCACGTCGGGCACCTGCTTGAGGATGGTCTTCACCAGTTTGCCCAGTTTCGGCGCGCCCGGCAGGTCGGCGCCGAAGCTCGTCATGTCGACGCCGGAGAGCACCACCTCCGCATAGCCGTTGCCGGCCAGCCGCTTGACCTGCTCGACCACGGCGCCCATCGGTACGGAACGAGAATTGCCCCGTCCATAGGGGATGATGCAGAAGGTGCAGCGATGGTCGCAGCCATTCTGCACCTGCACGAAGGCGCGCGCCCGGCCCTCGATCGCGTCGACCATATGGCCCGCCGTCTCGCGGACCGAGAAGATGTCGTTGACGCGCGCCTTCTCGGTGTCGTTGACGCCGAAATCGGGCAGCGCGCGATAGGAATTGGCCTTGAGCTTCTCCTCATTGCCGAGCACGAGATCGACCTCGTCCATGGCAACGAAATTCTGCGGCTCGGTCTGCGCCGCGCAGCCGGTTACGATGATGCGCGCTTGCGGGTTCTCGCGGCGCGCCTTGCGGATCGCCTGCTTGGCCTGACGCACCGCTTCGGCGGTGACGGCGCAGGTGTTGAAGATGACGGCGCCGCCTTGCAGCGCGCCGAGCCCCGCGCTCTCGGCCTCGCGGCGCATCACTTCCGATTCATAGGTGTTGAGGCGGCAGCCGAAGGTGACGACGTCGATGCCCTTGCCGGTGGAGGCTTGGGCCGCGCCTTTTTCAAGGGCGGACATCAGGCGGCACTTTCGGTATCGCGGGCCCAGGCGCCGGTCGAGGGGTCGAAGCTGCCGGAAAATTCCCATTCGGCCGCACCGGTCAGGATGACGTGGTCGTCGTCGCGCCATTCGACCTTGAGCTCGCCGCCGCCGGGCGTCATCAGCGAGACGTTGCGGCCGGTGCGCTTGGTCCGCGCCGCGGCAACCACCGCGGCGCAGGCCGCCGAACCGCAGGCCTTGGTCAGGCCGGCGCCGCGCTCCCAGGTGCGGATGATCATCGTTTCGGGCGAGGTGACCTGGGCAAGCGTGATGTTCGCGCGCTCGGGAAAGATCGGATGGTTTTCCAGCAGCGGGCCGAAACGGTCAAGCTCATAGGACCAGACATCGTCATCGACCCAGAAGATCGCATGCGGATTGCCCATCGACACCACGGAGGGCGAATGCAGCACCGGCGCGTCGATCGGGCCGATCTGCAATTCGATCATGCGCGTGTCGCGGAATTCCTCCGCCAGCGGGATGTCCTGCCAGCCGAAGCGCGGCATGCCCATGTCGACGGAGATCAGGCCGTCGGCATGTTCGTGCGCGTTGAGGATGCCGGCGCGGGTCTCGAAGGTGAAATCCTTCTGCCCGGTTTCGGACGCCAACGCCTGGACCACGCAGCGCATGCCGTTGCCGCAAGCCTGCGCGCCGGAGCCGTCCGAGTTCAGGATGTCGACATAATAGGCGGTGCCTGGCGTGCGCGAATCGTGGATCGCCATGATCTGGTCGAACTTGGTGGCGGCGTCGCCATTGAGCGCGATCGCGGCCGAAGCCGTCACCTTGTCGGCACGCCCGCGCATATCGGCAACGATGATCTCGTTGCCGATGCCGTTCATCTTGGCGAAGGGTGCGGTGCCTGCCATCTAACCGGTCAATTCCATTCCGTTTGGCGCTATATGGCGGAAACGTGCGGGAATTACCAGTCTGGCTAAGCAGGCGGCGGCGAAGACGCCGCGCCTTGGCGACGACCAAACGGTCGCGCCTTGGCGACGACCAAGTGGTCGCGCCTAGGTTACCGCAAACACCCCAAGCACGATCAGCAGGAAGATGACCAGCACGATGCCGATCAGGACGCGCGCGCCGGTGGCGGCCGCACCGGCCAGAGCCGGCATGCCGAGAAGGCTCGCCGCTGCGGCGACAATCAACAGGATAACGATCCATTTGATCATGGCAAACCTCGCAAATCCACTTTGTTTGCAGTGGTTTAGGAAACGCGTTGGCCGCGCGCTGGTTCCTTCGCGAGGTTGATTCCCTGCCGGCTCTATTGCGCGATCTCGAAGTCGGTCGAAAACGGCGCCGTCTTCTGTGAGTTCTCGTCATGCATGAGGAAGTCGGCGCGGTATTTGCCGGGCGGCACGCCATCCAGCGAGACGTTGAGCTTGAAGAACATCTCGCGGTTATGCGAGCGCGAGGCAAGCTGCACGCGGCCGAGCTTCTCGAAGGTGCCGAGCTTTTCACCGGCGTCGCTCAGCACGGTAAGATCGACATAAAGCGCGATCTGGTTGTTGCCGAGCCCGTCCGAACCGTAGCCGTAACCGACCGGCTCCATATAGAGCACGATGTCCTCGCCGGGCTTGTAGATATGGTTCGGGCGCTCGTTGTAGATGCCGAAGCCGCTGGCGGCGGTAATGTGCCTCACATTCATCACTTCGAGCGGCATTGCCTTCCACAGCGCCTCCTCGGCGTCGCGGAATTTCGCCAGCGCTCCGACACCGTCATTGGCTTGCAGCGCTTTCTCCGCCTCCGCCGCCTTGTCGGCAATCTCGCCGGCAAAAGCGCCGGTCGCGGTCGAGATGATCAGTGCAGCCAGGGCTGTCGCAACGAACTTCATGAGCTTTCTCCCAAAGGCGATCCATTAGCATCGTTTTCGAAAAAGCCCACCGGATAAACAGCCCGTTATCGCAATGTGGAGTTCGGCACGTCCCAAACCTCGCCGGGCCGCATGGCGCGAAAACGCGTCTCGGGCAGGCCCTCGGCGGCCAGCGCTTCAGCGAGCTTTTGAGCAGGCTCGTCGATCGGCTCGTCGGTGAGGTGGAACGTGCCCCAATGGCAGCCGGCGGCGTGCGCGGCGTTGCACAGCTTCATGCCGTGCACGGCTTCTTCAGGGTTCTGGTGCTGCGGCGCCATGAACCAGCGCGGCTCATAGGCGCCGATCGGCAGGATGGCGAGGCGAAAGCCGCCATGCTTGTCGGCCATCAGCCGGTAGTTGATGCCGTCGTGGAAACCGGTGTCGCCGGCGAAATAGACCTTGCTGTCGGCGGTTTCGATGACGAAGCCTGCCCACAGCGCCATGCGGCGGTCGCGTCCGCCGCGCGCCGACCAATGATGCGCCGGTTCGATATGAATGACATTGCCGTTGCCGATCTCGACCCGATCACCCCAATCATGCACGCTGAGCCGCATGCCGGGCGCCACGCGGCCGATAATGGCGTCATTACCGAGCGGCGTGATCACCAGCGGATCGTGGCTGTCTTTCAGCCGCTTCAGCGTCGCGAGATCGAGATGGTCATAGTGGTTGTGGCTGACCAGCACGATGTCGATGGGCGGCAGGTCTCCAAAGGCGATGCCCGGCGCGTTGACCCGCTTCGGCCCGGCAAAGCTGAAGGGCGAGGTGCGCTCAGACCACACCGGATCGGTCAGGATGTTCAGGCCGGCGGTCTGGATGAGCAGCGAGGCATGGCCGACCATGGTGAGCCGCAGTGCGTCGCCCTCGAGGCGGCTCACCGGCTTCGCCGGCGGGTAGGGGCTCGGCCAGGCGGCCGGCCATTTCGCCCTGTTGCCGCTGAACTGCCAGCGCAGGAGATCGATGAAACGCCCCGGCGGCTTGCCGCCGGGGTTGAAGAAAAGGCTGCCGTCGAAATGGTCGCTCGCCGGACCGCTGTAATAGCGGTTGGCGCTTTTTGGTCCTGCGGCCATTTTTTCTCCCGCCGGCTTCTGTCGATCCGGCGATATATGCGGATGCGATCGGGCCAACGCCAGCCTGATCTGTCTCAGGCAGGGTCGGCGGCTGTCGGCGGCGTCACCGGCGCCGTCGCGTGCCAGCGGATGAACTCCACTTCCTTCCCCGTGACCTCCCTCACCGTGCGCAGCAGCCGCTCATGCAATGCCTGCATCGAGCGGTAGTGGTCGCACTGCGGCGATATCAATGGACTGACGATGCTGCGATGCATCCCTTCCGCCGCTTGCAGGAACCGCTCCAAATCCCGGCCCGATAAGTGTTTGGGCTTGTTGCGCCTAACCATTGCGATCTCCATTTTCTGAAATCGCCCCATCCAAGGATAATATTCCTATGTTCTAATCAAAGCGCAAGGCCTATCCGCCTGGCGCAAGCAATTTGCTGGCGAATGCCAAGGGCGAGCCCCGGTTTCGGCCTAGAAATCGGGCGAGGGGAGCTTTCCATCATGGCGATGAAGCGGACCAAGACACCCTGGATGAAGGCCGAGGATTTCGGCCGCTCGCTGCCGCGCGGGGTCGGCGTCAACCTTCTCGTCACCGACATGGCGGCGATGGAAGCCTTCTGCCGCGACGTGCTTGGCGCCCATATCATCTACGCCGACGAGGATTTCGCGGCGGTCGAGCTGCTGGGATCGGTGTTCATGCTGCACGCCGACCATTCCTATCTCGACAACCCGCTGACCGGCGTCGTCAACGGCGCCGAGGCGCGCGGCGCCGGCATCGAGCTCAGACTCTACGGCGCTGATCCGGATCAGATCGAGAAAAAGGCGATAGGCGCCGGCCACATCGTGCTTGCCGGCGCGACCGATAAGCCGCACGGCTTGCGCGAATGCTACATTGTCGGCCCGGATGGCTATGTTTTCGTGCCGAGCGCCAGGATATAATATCTATATTTCAAGGCTTTAGGAGATCTTGTTGCGCCGACGCTCCGGTGCGGCCGATCGCTGCGATAAATTTGCAACAGCGGCTTCGAAAACCCTATTTTAACCATATCGGGTTGAAATTCTGCCACCTTCGCCATCTTGGTGGAGTGGAGATTACGCGGATGGGCTCCCCCCGGCCGGTTCCGACGGAGGTTTGAATGAATTTTTCCATGACCCGCCCCTTTTCGAGAGGTGGCCTTCTGGCCGTATCGCTGGCCGCGCTTGTTGCGAGCGGCTGCACGACCTCGCGCTTTTCGTCGATGGACGACCAGCAGCCGGCGCCGCTTAATCCGGCTCCCGCCGGCACGGTGACGCAGAATCAGCTGCCGCCGCCGGCATCGCCCGGCACCACCGATCCGTCGCAATTCCCGAACGCGCCGAAGAACACACAGGTGGCCTCGCTGCCGCCGGACGGCACGGCGCCCGCCGGCGCCACCGATCTCACCGCGGCCAGCGTCGCCGGCGTGTGGAGCGTCAACGTCGCTGGACAGAGCTGCAAAGTGGCGACGCCGCAGACCAAGTTCGGCGCCGGCTATCGCGCCGGTCCGCTGCATTGCCCGGCGCCGATGGACGGCATCAAGTCGTGGAATGTCGCCGGCAAGCAGCTGACGCTCTATGACGAGAATGGCGGCACGCTGGCCAGGCTCTATTCCTCGGGCGGCGAAAAATTCGACGGCCAGACTTCCAGCGGGCAGCCGATCTCGCTTACAAGGTAAGCAGGGATATGCCGATATTCGGGTGAGGTCGGCCTGACCTGAATATCGATCCGCCCTGACCCCTTCTTGGAGCGTTCTGCTCAAGGCAAAATGACCGGACCTATGCATCTGCGTGACGGCCTCCAGACCCATGCGACCGTCAGGCAGCGTTACGACCATCTGGTTCAGAGCGGCGCCATCGAGCGCGACCCGGCGCAGGAGCGCGTCGTCGCGGCGCTCGACAAGCTGACCGGGGAGATCGCCTCCAAAAGGCTGGCGCAAAAATCGAGCGCGCTGGGCTGGCTGTTCGCCGCCAAGCGGCCATCGCGCGAGCCGGTCAAGGGCCTCTACATCCATGGCGGCGTCGGTCGCGGCAAGACCATGCTGATGGACTTCTTCTTCGAGTTGCTGCCGGTCCGGCGCAAGCGCCGCGTCCATTTCAACGACTTCATGGCCGATGTGCAGGACCGCATCCAGAAGCACCGGCAGGCGCGCAAGGACGGCACGGTCAAGGAAGACGACCCGATCCCGCCCGTGGCCCGCGCCTTGGCCGAAGAAGCCTGGGTGCTGTGCTTCGACGAGTTTTCCGTCACCGACATCGCCGACGCGATGATCCTGTCGCGCCTGTTTTCGGCGCTGTTTGCCGCCGGCGTCGTGCTGGTCGCCACGTCCAATGTCGCGCCGGAAGACCTCTATCGCGACGGGCTGAACCGCCAGCTCTTCCTGCCTTTCATTTCGCTGCTCGAACGCAATGCGCAGGTGATGACGCTCGATGCCGACAAGGATTACCGGCAGGACAAGCTCAACCGCCAGCCGGTCTATGTCACGCCGGACGATGCCGCGGCCGAGCGCGCGCTCGACGAAGCCTGGAAGGCGATGACGCATGGCAGGCCGGCAAGTGAGGTGACGCTGACGCTGAAAGGCCGACAGCTCGTCGTGCCGCGCGCCGCGGGCGACGCTGCGCGCTTCACTTTCGCCGATTTGTGCGAAAAGCCGCTCGGCGCGCGGGACTATCTGGCGATCGCCGCCCGTTTCTCCACCGTCTTCATCGACCAGGTGCCGGTGCTGGGCGAAGGCAAGCGCAACGAAGCCAAGCGTTTCATCCTGCTGATCGACACGCTCTACGACCACCACATGCGGCTCGTGGTGAGCGCGGCGGCACCTCCCGAAGGCCTTTACACCGCCAAGCGCGGCAACGAGGTGTTCGAATTCGAGCGCACCGCCTCCCGCCTGGTCGAGATGCAGAGCCGCGACTGGCTGGACGACTGGGCCGAACGGCAGAAGGGCGAGGGGACGGTCGAGAAGATGCGGCAGGCGTGAGCTACCTGCATCCATTCCCATAGCCGTCATCCCACATCCATCGACGCTTGCTACAATTTGAATTATTCTGGTCCCAACCTCGCGGTGGGCCTAAAAAACATTTCGCTAGGGATTTGCCGTTATCGTGAGGGGTCTGTGTAGGATTTGTGTGGCGCCGATCGTCCTTGCGGATGAAGCGCTGCAAAGGGCATGATCCCGAAAGGTGGGAACCGGTTTTCGGGTAACATCATGCGCCGACAAAGATGCAAGTGCGTGGCCGCGTAGGAGTTCGTCATGGCGCCCAGGGCAAGTTGGAAGGGTTATCTCAAGCTCAGCCTCGTCAGCTGTCCGGTCCGGCTCTATCCGGCCACCAGCGCGAGCGAGCGTATTTCGTTCAACCAGCTGCACAAGAAGACCCACAACCGCATCAACATGAAGCCGGTCGATCCCGAGCTCGGCCTGGTCGAGCGTGCGGATCTGGTGCGCGGTTATGAATATGAGGACAAGCAGTACATCATCATCGATGACGCCGACCTCGACGCGGTCAGGATCGAATCCAACCACACGATGAACATCGAGGCCTTCGTCGACGAGGGCGAGGTCGACGTCATCTACCAGGACGCGCCCTATTACCTCGCGCCTGACGGCGCCATGGCGGAGGAAACCTTCGCGGTGCTGCGCGAGGCGATGCGCAAGTCCGGCAAGCTCGCCATCGCGCGGCTGGTGCTGTCCAGCCGCGAGCGCGTGGTGACGATCGGCGCGCGCGAGAACGGCATGTTCGTCTGCACCTTGAGGAACCCCAACGAAGTGCGCGGCACGGCTGAATATTTCGGCAACATCCCTGCCGGCAAGCCAGACCCGGAAATGCTGGATCTCGCCATGGCGCTGATCAAGCAGAAGGAAACCCACTTCGATCCGAAGAATTACGAGGATCGCTACGAAGTGGCGCTGATGGCGATGATCCGCGAGAAGCTTAAGGGCCACAAGCCGATTATCGCGGCGGCGCCGGAGCGCGGCAATGTCATCAACCTGATGGATGCGCTGAAGGCGAGCCTGTCGCAGCAGGCGAAGCCCCCGGCCAAGTCGAAGAGCAAGGCCGAGGAAGCGCCTGCCAAGCCGGCCAGGAAAGCGGCCGCCGGTGTCGCGCCGGAGAATCCGCTGAAGGCGAACCTGTTGAAAGCCGTCGGCAAGAGCAAGAAGTGACAGGCATAAGGTGACGGGAAACGCAGGGCCAGTCATCGTTCCCGGCGCCGTCTATGGCGTCGTCGGCGCGCTGGCCGCCTTTCCGTTGCGGCTCGCCGCGCGCGAGGTCGAGCGCCGCCATGCCGAGTTCAGGCGCGGCGTTACCCGGCGCACCTCGCATGTCGTGTTCGGCCGCGGGCTGCTCGCCAAGGCGGGGCTTTCGAAAACCGGCGATGCCGAGATCGAGCGCCGTGCGAAGGTCGAACGCGAGGCCGGCCGCGCGCTGGTCAGCGAGAACGGCTTTTTACGCCTGCTCGGCCTGATGAAGGCGCCGGAGGCATCGTCGCTGTCGCGGCAATCGCTGATCGACCAGTCGCGGCTTGCCGGCGCCGATCTCGACATGCTGTCACTGTTCGACGCCTTCGAGCATGATGGCGAGCCTTATTCCTTCCGCGACCTGATCCTGGCCAGGAAATATGCCGGGCTGATCGCCAGCGGCGCCTCCTGGGGCGCCATCGCGCGCTCCGTGCATCGTTCGGGCCCGGTCGCTTCGCTCACCGCCAAGTCGCTCAATCTCGGCTCCCAGCACGGCCGCCCCGACGCCATCTATCTCGACGAAGGCACGAGCGAGCTCGACGGCCAGTTGCTGTTCGATCTCGGCTCACCGGAAGACGACACGCTGGAGGAGCTCTTCGCGGAGGCGGAGGCCGCGGAAGGAGAGGGGCGCCACAACGATGCCGCCGCGCTTTACCAGCGCTGCCTCGCCATCGACCCCAAGGACGCCATCGCCGCCTTCAACCGCGCCAACTGCCTGCGCGGCGCCGGCCGGATTGCCGAAGCAGCGCATGACTATGCGCGCGCCATAAAACTCGACCCCGGTTTTGTGGAGGCCTGGTTCAACCTCGCCGGCCTGATGAGCGACGAGGGCAAGGTCGCCTCGGCGCGCCGGCACCTGCAAAAGGCGATCGCGCTCGACAAGGCCTATGCCGACCCGGTGTTCAACCTGGCGCGGCTGGAATTCGACGCCGGCAACCTGGCCGAGGCGCGCCGGCTCTGGGCGCGCTACCTGGAACTGGACGCGGAGTCCGAATGGGCAAGGTTGGCGCAGAAGGGGATACAGTTCGTCGATTTGCACATGGCACGCACTGCGGGGTGAGAGCGTCTCCTTCTCCCCTTGTGGGAGAAGGTGGATCGGCGCGTCAGCGCCGAGACGGATGAGGGGTGTTGGAAGGAATGAGGCACTGGTGACCTTGCCGCTTACCGGGAAATCGATCGGCGTATCCGCCAAGCTGGAGCACCCCTCATCCGTCCTAGCTTCGCTCGGCCACCTTCTCCCACAAGGGGAGAAGGAGTCGCCAACGTTGGAGACCTCATGACCCACTTCCTCTTCGACGGCTTCGACACCGCCACCGTCACCATCCTGCTTGCCCATGGCGCCGGCGCGTCGATGGATTCGCCCTCGATGACCGCTACCGCCAAGGCTCTGGCCGCCGCCGGCTTCCAGGTCGCGCGTTTCGAATTCCACTACATGGCCGCGCGCCGCTACGGCCATCGCAAGCCCCCGCCGCGCGCCGAGACGGTGAACCCGGAATACATCAAGGCGATCGCCGACCTGCGCGCCAGGGGCGTCACCGGCAAGCTGATCATCGGCGGCAAGTCGATGGGCGGCCGCGTCGCCTCGATGGTCGCCGACGAGATGTTCGGCAAGGGCGAGATTATTGGCCTCGTCTGCCTCGGCTATCCCTTCCATCCGCCGGCCAAGCCCGAGCAGCTACGCACAAAACATCTCATCGACCTCAAGACGCCGACGCTGATTTTCCAAGGCACGCGCGACGAGTTCGGCACGAAAGACGAGGTCGCGACCTACGGGCTGTCCCCGGCAATCGAAATGGTCTGGCTTGAGGATGGCGATCACGACCTGAAACCGCGCAAGGCGGTGTCGGGGTTTTCGACGGGTGATCATCTGAGGACGGTGGCGGAGACGATAAAGGTCCGGATGACGCAGCAATAGCCTGCGACGTCGGCGCTGCCCCTCATCTGGCTGCCGCCATCTTCTCCCCGTAAACGGGGCGAAGGGGCTGCCATCGCAGTTTTCGCCAATGACCAGCGTTGCAGAAAAGGAGCCGCCGCCGCGGCTAGGCCTCCTTCTCCCCGTTTACGGGGAGAAGGAGCCGGCAGGCGGATGAGGGGTATCGCCCACTTGAAATGGTGGGCGCCAGGGCCTGCCGTCCGACCCCTTGCGGCACCCTCAGCTTCTTGTTCTGATGAACCGATGAAACTCGCCACCTTCAACATCAACAACATCAACAGCCGGCTGGAAAACCTGCTCACCTGGCTGGCCGCCGCCAAGCCCGATGTCGTCTGCCTGCAGGAGTTGAAATCGCGCGACACGCAGTTTCCGCTGACCAGGCTCGCCAAGGCCGGCTATGGCGCTGTCTGGAAGGGCGAGCCGACCTGGAACGGCGTCGCCATACTCGCACGGGGCGCGGAGCCGGTGCTGACGCGTGATGCGCTGCCCGGCGACGAGGCCGACCGCCAGGCGCGCTACATCGAGGCGGCGGTCGACGGCGTCGTCATCGCTTGCCTCTATGCGCCCAACGGCAATCCCCAGCCGGGGCCGAAATTCGATTACAAGCTGGCCTGGCACGAGCGCTTCGCCGCGCATGCAGCCGAGCTTCTCGACACCGGCCTGTCGGTGGTGCTGGCCGGCGACTTCAACATCGTGCCAGAGCCGCGCGATATCTACCAGACGCGCTCCTATGACGACAACGCGCTGGTGCAGCCGCAAAGCCGCGCCGCCTTCGCCGCATTGATCGAGCAGGGTTGGACGGATGCGCTACGAAAAGTCTTTCCGAAGGAAGAGCGGCTCTACACCTTCTGGGATTATCGCCGCAACCGCTGGCCGCGCGACGCCGGCCTCAGGCTCGACCACATCCTGTTGTCGAAGAAGCTGGCGCGCAAGCTGAGCGCGGCCGGGATAGACCGGGAGGTGCGCGGAGAGGACGGCGCGAGTGATCATGCGCCGGTGTGGGTGGAGCTAGCGACCTGAGCTTGCGAATGCTGGCGTTCCTTCGCGCCAGCGTACAGGAGGGCCTTGCAGCATCAGCCTCCATCGTTAGTCTGCCGGCAAAGAGAGGGGGACGCGACTTCATGGTGTCGAGTATGTATCTACGGCCATCGCCGGCCCACCATGGCTGACAACGCCCTCGTCCTCCTCATCGCGATCCTCGTCCTTATTGGCGCTGCTACCCTCATCGCGCTTGCGCTCCTCCAGCGTCGCAAGCGCCGCAAGGCGCGCGGCAATCCGAATCCCGCCGGGGATTACGCGCCCCGCACCAACTGGGGCCCGACGTCCAGCAAGCTCAACTTCTCGTCCTTCGTCTTCATGGATGTCGACGGCGACGGCACCTACGGCCTGGCCGACCGGCCGATCTCCGGCATCGTGGTGCGGCTTTACGACGAGCGCGGCGCCTTGCTCGCCGCGGCGCGCAGCAATGCCGCCGGCTTCGCCAACTTCCCGATGTCAGTCAAACGGCGCAGCGCCGCGATCCGCTTTCCCGGCGCCTATCGTTTCTCGGTCTCGGTGCCGCCGGGATGGCGCGCAAGCGGCGGCAATGACAACCAGTCGATACGGCTGACGGAAGCGTCCGTGTCTCTCACCGGCCTCGCCGGTGAAGGCCTGCCCAAGCCGGTCGGCCTCGCGCCGGGACGGACGGTGAGTGGCAGGATAGCGGCCGCGGCCACGCTGTCGACGATGCGCGATGGCCAATTGCTCGAAAGCCGCGCCTTGCCGCCCGACGCGGCCTTTCGCTTGCCGCTCGCCGCCGATGCCGATGAAATCGCCATTGCCGGTGGCGGGCTCGACCGGCGGCTCAAGCTGTCGGCTTATCCGGTCCATCTCGGCCGGATCGCGGTGGACGTGCTGGCGCCGGAAGCGGCGCTCACCACGATCGGCTTCGACGACATAACCACGCGCGGCCTGTGCAAGGTGCCGTCCGGCCATGCCGGGCTCGACTGGCAAAACCTCAACGCCATGTCGCGCGACCACACCGCAAACAGCGAAGGCTACGTGAACGGCAATGTTTCGGGCGCTTACATCGGCTATACCAGCAGCGGCCATCCGGCCGAGTTCCGACGCGCCGCGCCCTTCGGGTTCCATTCAGTGATGCTGAGCGCGGCCTGGCTGAAATCGGAAGGCGAGGTGGCTTTGATCGAAAGCTGGCTGGGCGACGATCCGGTGGCCAAGGATGAGATCGCGTTATCGGCGCTGGCGCCGGTTCACTACGCGCCGATGCTGAAGGCGGTGACGCGCGTGCGCATCTCCACGAAGCATCATTGGCAGGCTGTGCTCGACGATCTGGTGCTGGCGCTCTGAGGCCGCTCCGCGACCGCAGGAAAACCGTCAGCCACGGCCTTCCATCAGCGATGCGTGAAAAACGAGCGGGGGAGCAGCGTTTCGCGGAACCGTCCTACCGTGTGGCGATCAAGGAACGTTGTTGCCGGCGGACGCGCCGTTGACGGTGGCCGTCACCGCCGAAAGCCTGTCTTTCTTGACCAGGGTCGGCTTCTCGTAGGATTTCTTCATTGCCCGCCTCTTCGATATGCGCTTGCCGGATAATCCGCAGAGCGCCCGTCAGACCGATCAGATCGTTGTGTTGGAGCCACTGCCGTTTGCGGTGATCGCCGAGAGCCTGCCCTTCCTGGTCGGCATCGGCTTCTGGTAGTTTTTCTTCATCACCGCTATCCCCGAATTTCCAGCATCGAAGCCGGATCATGTCGGCGAATGCTATCAACGCGCGCCACGCGCCGCAAGAACCACATCCTCGACCGCGATGCGGTCACGGCTTGCATTCAATCGGTCGCCAAATTGGCAACTCAAAGCATTCAACCGGCCACGGCAAGACACCGGGCCGGCTGAAAATCAGCCATCATCAGGCGGAAGTCTTATCCGGTCAGCCTGCGATTGGCGAAGCGACCGCCACGACCTCGGAAAGCTTGCCCTTACGAACAAGAGCCGGCTTTTCGTAGATTTTCTTCATGCTTTGTCCTCCGTGAAAATTCATACTGGAAATGCGTAAAATTGCCGATTGGCCAACGCTCGCAGCGAGCGTTGAACCATTCGCCCGGCTGCAGTGACTGCCCGTCAGGCAGCGCCGTTGGTCAATGCCGAACCGACTGCCACGACCATGGAAAGCTTGCCCTTGCGGACAAAAACCGGCTTCTCGTAAATCTTCTTCATGCCCTTGCTCTCCTAAAAATCCCCAAGCGATAATCTCATATTAGCTCTTGCTGTCAACCAAGCCGGCTGAATAAGTCCTCTGTTCCTGGGGATAGGGTTCTTTGTTGGAGTTCTATCGTGCGGCTTGGCTGGCGCTGGCATCAGGATTGCCGCGCCGTGCGGGCAGGCTCGCATTCGAGGCGGAAAACCTTGGCGCAAGACCACTTAAATTGTGTGATGTCTTGCATTTAACCCATGCGGCAAGCAGCCAGGATGTTGGCGCGAGCGTGCAAGGCGCGGGGGGAGAGCGATGAAAAGATTGGCCGACAGACTGCTGGCGCTGGCGATGCTGATTGTCGGCGTCGCCTGCCTGGCCAAGCTCTATCTGGCGCTGGGCGACCGGCCCGCGCCCACGACTCGCCATCGGCCGGCGGGAATGGCGTGGTGCTGTTCGCGGGGGCGCCGGAATAGCGCGGCACTTATCTGATCTGAGTGCTCATGGAGAGCTTGGCGGGACAGCACCCCTCTCTGTCCTGCCGGACATCTCCCCCGCAAGGGGGAGATTGGCAGCGTCAACCTTGGCGCTCATCCTGTGGCGATTGGCGAAACCAGTTGCGACATCGATCTCCCCCCTTGCGGGGGAGATGCCCGGCAGGGCAGAGGGGGGTGTGACGGAACGCAATCTGTGAAAGGTATCCGCCCACATCATGCTCCATCTCGTCGAAGCCTCGATCGCCGATCTGCGCCGCGCGCTGGAAGACGGCGCGGTCACCAGTGTTGAACTGACCGGTGCTTACTTGCGGCGCATCGCCCATTACGACCGCCACGGCATCGCGCTCAACGCCGTGCCCATCCTCAATCCAAACATGTTCGAGGAGGCGCAGGCCTCCGACCGCCGTCGCCGCTCCGGCAAAAGCCTCGGGCCGCTCGACGGCATCCCCTACACCGCCAAGGACAGCTACAAGGCCAAGGGTCTGACGGTCGCCGCCGGCTCGCCGGCCTTCGAGCATCTCACCGCCACCGAGGACGCCTTCACCATTGCCCGGCTGCGCGCCGCGGGCGCCGTGCTGATCGGCCTGACCAACATGCCGCCGATGGCCAATGGCGGCATCCAGCGCGGCGTCTATGGCCGCGCCGAGAGCCCCTACAATGCCGATTACCTCACCGCCGCCTTCGCCTCGGGCTCGTCCAACGGCTCGGGCACGGCGACCGCCGCTTCCTTCGCCGCTTTCGGGCTTGGCGAGGAGACCTGGTCGTCCGGCCGCGCGCCGGCGTCCAACAATGCGCTGGTCGCCTACACGCCCTCGCGCGGCGTGATTTCGGTGCGCGGCAACTGGCCCTTGGTGCCGACCATGGATGTGGTGGTGCCGCACACGCGCAGCATCCCCGACATGCTGGAACTGCTTGACGTCATCGTCGCCGACGACACGGAGACACGCGGCGATTTCTGGCGCGTGCAGCCCTGGGTGGAGATCCCGAAAGCCTCGGCGCTCAGGCCGGCAAGCTATACGGGCCTGATGCTAGAAGGCGCGCTGCGCGGAAAACGGCTTGGCGTGCCGAAAATGTATATCGGCAAGGACGAGGGCGCCGATCGGCCGATCGAGACCCGCGCCACGGTGCTCGACCTGTGGCGCCAGGCGGCACGCGATCTCCAGGCGCTCGGCGCCGAGGCGGTCGAGGTCGATTTCCCCGTCGTCTCCAACTATGAGCGCGACCGTCCCGGCGCGCTGTCGATGGTCGATCGCGGGCTGGTGCCGGAGGCATTCGCCGCGCGCGAGCTTTGGGACCTCTCCATCTGGTCCTGGGACGACTTCTTGCGCGCCAATGCCGATCCGGCGCTGCCCGATCTCGCTTCGGTCGACGGCCCGAAAATTTTCCCGCAGCCGCCGGGCGCGCTGCCCGACCGCTATGGCGGCGATGCCGATTTCGATCTGGCGCAGTATGTCGAGCGCGCGAAGAAGGGCGTCGCGCCGCTCTTGGACATTCCCACCATCGCGGACGGGCTGAAGGGCCTCGAGGCAACGCGCCGTGTCGACTTCGAGGATTGGCTTGCGGACAACCGGCTTGACGCGGTGGTGCTGCCGGCTGTCGCCGATGTCGGCCCGGCCGATGCCGACGTCAACGAGGTCTCCGCCCGGCTCGCCTGGCGCAACGGCACCTGGGTCGCCAACGGCAATCTGGTGTGGCGTCATCTCGGCATCCCGACGGTGACGGTGCCGATGGGCACGATGGCCGATATCGGCATGCCGGTCGGCCTCACCTTCGCCGGCAAGGCCTATGACGACGCCGCGCTGCTCGCCTTGGCCGGCGACTACGAGCGCGCCACGCAGCGCCGCACCGCCCCGCCGCGCACACCGGCGCTGGCCGATGACGTGTTTGCGGGTGAGGGCAGGGCCGCACCGAGCCATGCCGGCGATGCGCTGCTTGGCCTCAGGCTGAGTGCCGAGACGACCCGCACGGGCGACGCCGACGAGATCGCCATTGTGCTGCGGATCGAGGGGAGCGATCCGGCCGCCGTCAAGGTCCATGTCAACGGCGACCCGGTCATCCTGCAGGCGAGCGGCAACAGCCGCACCGGCAAGGTGATGGTGCCGGCTTCGACGCATCAAGGCTTCCACAGCGTCTGGCGCGGTTCCTACGGCTCGATCGTCACGGCGATCGTAACCTTGCAGGATGGCCGGTCGGCTGGAGCCTATGTCGTGACGGGCGGGATTGAGTGAAGCGCGACGCCCTATCTCCCCCTTGTGGGGGAGAAAGCGATTTCAACATCTTAGCGAAGCTAAGTGTTAGAAATCGCAAGAGAGGGGAAAAGCGCCAACGAAGAAAATTACCGCTCTACGACCGCGCGGCGGCCGCGCCCTACGAAATCCCCTCTCTGGCATTTTCCGAGCACTTGCTCGGGGCAAGCCCGCTCGCAAATGCAGGAAAATGCTTTCTCCCCCACAAGGGGGGGAGATGGGGGCAGCTTGAGCGCCGCTACCCCAAGAAATCCACCACCAGCGCCGCCGCTCCGAATACCACGCCGGCCGCGCACACCGCGTTCCAGCCGCCCCAGGCCCAGGTCACGCCCGCCAGCAGCGACCCGACCGCGCCGCCGATGAAGAAGATGCCGACGAACAGCCCGTTGATGCGGCCGCGCGCCGTGGGCTGCAGGAGGTTGACGGCGCGGCGGCCGAGCGTCTGGTCGCCGACGACGCCGATGTCCAGCAGCACGGCGGCGACGCCCATCAGCACCAGCGGCAGCCATGCGCCGCCGGCTTGTGCGGCGCCCGCGATGGCGGCGAGCCCTAGCGCCGCGATCAGGACGAGATGGCAGGCAATCGTTGCCGGCCGCGTCCAGCCGCGATCGCCGGCGCGGCCGAACAGCGGCGTCACCGCCGCACCGCCGGCGCCGACCAGCGCGAACAGCGCAATGCCTTTCTGGCCGAGATCGAAGGGCGGCGCCGCGAGCCGCAGCGCCACCGCCGTCCAGAACACGCTGAAGCCCGCCATCGCCAGGCTTGCCGTGAAAGCGCGCCGGCGCAGCACCGGCTCCTGGCGCAGGAGTTGCAGCAGCGAAGCGATGAGCGCCGAGTAACGCGAATGCGCCAGCGGCTGGCGCCTGGGCATCGCGAAGCCGAGCAGGATGGCGAGCAGCACCAGCGTCACGGCTATGATGGCGTAGAAGGCGCGCCAGCCGAAGGCGTCGGCGACAAGGCTGGCCAGCGGGCGCGACAAAAGGATGCCGATCATCACCCCGCTCATCACGTCGCCGATGACGCGTCCGTCCTGTCCGGGCGGCGCCATCGAGGCCGCGACCGGCACCAGCACCTGGATGCAGGAGGAGGCGGCGCCGAGCACGAACAGCACCAGCAGCAGCGAGGCGGCGGACGGCGCGACGGAGGCGACCGCGGCGGCGAGCACGGCCGCTACGAGCATGCGCAGCACCAGCACACGGTTTTCGACGAGATCAGCGAGCGGCACCAGGAAGAACAGCCCGGCGGCATAGCCGAGCAGTGCCGCCATCGCGACGAGCCCGACCTCCGACGCCGCCGCGCCCAGCGACGGGCCGATCAGCCCGACCAGCGTCTGCGGCGCGAAGATGTTGGTGATGATGATGCCGACCGACCCGGCAAACAGCAGCGTCTGCGCCCGGGTGATGGTTTGAGGCCCTGTGGCAGGCGGTTCGGCCAATGCGGTCGCTGCTATGCAAGGGGTGTCTGTCCCGTCCATCGAAATCCTCATCATTCGCATATCTTGCGGGGACTTTATTCCGGCTTAGCATAATGCTACAATTCAAATGACCTGATAATGATTATGCGAGATGCGCATGAACATTCATGACCTTGAAGCCTTCGTCGCCGTCGTCGAGACCGGCTCGATCGTCGGCGCTTCGGCCAGGCTGAACCTGACCCAGCCCGGCGTGACGCGCCGCATCCAGAATCTGGAGGAGCGGTTGGCCACGCCCTTGCTCGACCGCCAGTCGAAGCCGTTGAAGCCGACTGTCGCGGGGCGGGAAGCCTATGAGCATGGCCGCCGCGTGCTGCGCTCGCTGGAAGACCTGAAGGCTGGTGTCTCACCGGCCGGCGCCGTGCAAGGGGAGTTCCGCCTCGGCATCATGCCCTATCTGTCGACCAGCGCCTTGTCGGCGCCGCTCGACCGGCTGCGCGAAACCTTCCCGCGATTGACGCTGAAGATCACGTCCAGCCTGTCGCCGCGCCTGGTCGAGCAGGTCCAGCACAGCGAGATCGACGCTGTCGCCGTCTGCCTGCCTGAAGGGGTTTCGCCGCCGCCCGAGCTTGCCGGCGACGATCTCGGCCTGCAGTCGGTGCTGCTGGTTGCGTCGCCCGATCTCGGCGTGCCGAAGCCGGTCGAGATCGACGCGCTGTCGCGCTACCCCTGGGTGCTCAACGAAACCGGCTGCGGCTTTCGCGCCTTCATCCGCCATCGTTTCGAGGTGGCGCGGCTGCCTTTCCATGTCGGCGTCGAGGCGCAGGGCGCGGATCTGCGCATGTCGCTGGTGGCGCGCGGCCACGGCATCGGCATCGTCACGCCCGGCGCGCTTTCGGGCAGCCAATGGCGAGACCAGGTCGAAGTGGTCGACTGCCCAGGCTTCAAGCCGCAGGTCCGCTGCTGGCTGCTCCACCGCCCGCCCGCGGGCAGGCTCGCGCGCCCCATCGCCGTTTTTCGCGATGCACTGGCCGAAGCGTTGAAGGGGCCGATGCCGCTGATGTCGTGAGGGCGGGGCGTGCCTCTCTGCCGTCACTCGGCCTCGGGCTCTTTTCTTGACCGTTGCCAAGGTTGGCCTTTGGCCTCTCGCCATGCGCACCAGCCATAGGGAAGGTCCCAGAGGTCACGCAGCGAGCTATCGAACTTCAGCATCTCTGACAGACCGACGAGCATTGCATCGGCCATCTGGAAACCGACGGCCCGGTTCAGGAATTGCCAGGCGCCATCGTCATCATCGTGAGTCACATAATCCACGATTTTGTCGCCCCGGATTATCTGGTGGATCGTGAAGACGGCCACAGTTGGCGGATCGTCAAAGGGCCAATCAGGATCAATCTCGATCACGTGTGAGTTCCACTGAATAGGGACAGCAGTGTTTTGTCAGGATGGCAACGAAGCGAGCCATGAATCCCAAAACCGCTGCTGCATGTAGACGAACACAGGCACCACGTCATAGCCTTCGTCAAATATGTTGACTAAGTCACTCCCTTTGGGATGTTCCCCAGGTTTCACCTTGCAGACGACCAATCCACGGCTCATCTCTGTCACGGTGCCCTCGGGAAAAACGTTGTAGCTAGCGCCATAGCAAAAGGGCAGTATTCCTTCGGCTTCGAGCTGCTTGCGGATTTGACACAGGGCTTCGAAATAGTCGTCTTCCTCCGCCTCGAGGATCTTGTTCCGATAACTGCAGGTGAGCCGGCACTTTGGTCCCACATCGAGCAGCGTGAACACCGCCGGCTCGTTGCCGCCTGTGCCTCCTCCGATCAGGAATACGGTGTATTGTTGATCCATTCCAATTCCCCCCTATCACTCGGCATAATAGTTGCTGAAGTTTCAAATTTCAACCTTAGATTGTTGGGTTTGACTCGCCAGTTGCACTTGCCGGTTCTGCCCCATTGACCCGCCTCAGACCTGAGCTAAGTTCACGCCCATGCCAGACACCGCTCCCTCCGCCGCCGCGCCGCTCATCATCATCGACCTGCAGACCGGCATGTTCGACGGCCGTTTCGAGCCGCCGATTCACGATGCGGAGAGCATCGCCGAACGCGCCCGCCGGCTGATCGGCTGGGCTCGGCAAAGTGGCCGCAAGGTGGCCTTCATTCGCCATGACGGACCTGCGGGCGATCCGCTGGCGCCAGGCGCTCCTGGATGGTGGGTATGGCCGGGACTCGGCCAGGCCGACAATGAGCCGACCTTCGGCAAGACGGTGGGCAATGCCTTTTCCAATGCCGCGCTCGCGCAATGGGTGGCGGGGCAGGGCGCGGGCGATGTCGTGCTCGTCGGCGCCCAGACCGATTTCTGCGTCGCCGCCACCGTCAAGGGCGCTTTTGCCGAGGGGCTCGGCGTCACCGTGGTTTCGGATGCGCATTCGACGCTGGACAGCGACAAGGAGAAAGCGCCGGCGATCATCGCCCGCCACAACGAGGTTTTTGCCGGGCAGGGCGTGCGGCTGGTGACGACGGCGGAGCTGACTGGCTGAGCGCTTTCCTGCCTTCTCCCCTTGTGGGAGAAGGTGGATCGGCGCCTTCGCCGAGACGGATGAGGGGTGTTCCAGCGGAGTGAGACGTTGGCGTTCCCTGGAGCACCCCTCATCCGTCGCCTTCGGCGACACCTTCTCCCACAAGGGGAGAAGGGGAACCCCCAACCCAAGGAGCCCATCTTGCCGAACCTTTCCCTACCCGCCGAAGGCGGCTGCCGCTGTGGCCGGGTGCGCCTGAGGATCTCGGCCAAACCGTTGATCACCATGGCCTGCCATTGCACCGGCTGCCAGTCGATGTCGTCCAGCGCCTATTCGCTGAGCGCGGCGATCCCCTCGCAAGGGTTCGAGGTCACCGACGGCGAGCCGGTGGTGGGCGGTCTGCACGGCGCCTCGAAGCATTATTTCTGCGGCCACTGCATGACCTGGATGTTCACCCGGCCGGAAGGGCTCGACTGGTTCGTCAACCTGCGCCCGACCATGCTGGACGACCACGCCTGGTTCACGCCCTTCATCGAGACCTGGACGGCTGAGAAACTGCCTTGGGCGACGACGTCGGCGACGCACAGCTACACGGCGCTGCCGGCATTCGAGGAATATGAGGGACTGGTGGCGGAATACGCCGAGGCGCAAGGCTGAGCGCCGCATACGGCTGAGGCCTGTATGGTCGACGCGGGCGTTGGGGGCGCATTGTTGGGGATGTGCTTGGGGCGTCCGCGCCGACCACAGCGGCCTCATACCGCTGAACGGACCATCGCATATTTTTTGCGCGCGGAAACTTCCGCGAAAACGGAATATGAATTGGGGTGACTCCTCTTTGTCCCACAAAGGGAGAAGGCAAGAGCGAAACACTTTCTCCTGCAATCCGCATTGACCGCGCGCGCCCGACCGGCGACGACTAACGCTTCCCTTTCAATGGATTGCATCGTGAACCAGACTCATTTTCTCAACACCAGACTCGCCGACGGCGGGCTTGCCGACCTCACCGTCACCGACGGCCGCTTCAGCGCGATCACCCCGGCTGCCAATTCCGCCACACCGCCGCCGGGCGCCATCGATTTCGCCGGCCAGCTGGTGCTGCCGGCTTTCGTCGAGGGCCATATCCATCTCGATACCTCCTTCTATGGCGATGCCTGGCGTCCGCACATTCCCTGCACCGACGGTTTTGACGTGCGCGAGCGCGTCGCCTCCCAGATGCGCAACCTCGCGCTGGCCGCGCCGATGGAAGAGCGCGCGAAGAACCAGCTCGAGCTGTGCATCGGCAATGGCAGCCTGGCCATGCGCAGCCATGTCATGGTCGACGCCGAGGTCGGTCTGAAGCACGTGGAATGCATCCTCGCCGTACGCGAAAAATATCGCCATATGATCGACATCCAGCTCGTCGCCTTCCCGCAGAGCGGCATCCTGTCCTCGCGCGGCACGGCGGAGCTTCTCGACGAGGCGCTCAAGCTTGGCTGCGACCTCGTCGGCGGGCTCGATCCGGCGAGCTTCGACCGCGACGTCAACGGCCATCTCGATGTCGTCTTCGGCCTCGCCGAAAAGCGCGGCGTCGGCGTCGACATCCACCTGCATGACGCCGGCACGCTCGGCCTGTTTCAGATCGAGGCGATCGCGGCGCGGACAAAGGCGCTCGGCATGGGCGGCAAGGTCGTCGTCAGCCATGCTTATGCGCTGGGCGATATTTCCGCCGATGCATTGGCCAAGGCCGGCGAGATGCTGGCCGGTTGCGGCGTCGCCATCATGACCAACGCGCCCGGCAACCATGCCTTCCCGCCGGTGGCGGCGCTCACGCAGGCGGGCGTCACGGTCTTTGCCGGCTCCGACAACATCCGCGATTCCTGGTGGCCCTATGGCGATGGCGACATGCTGAACCGCGCCAACATGATCGGCTACCGCTCCGGCTTCTACGAGGACTTGGAGCTGGAGGCGGCCTACGATCTGGTGAGCCATGCCGGCGCCAGGGCGCTGGGTCTCGAAGGCTACGGCATTTCAGTCGGCGCCAAGGCCGATTTCGTGGCGCTCAAGGCTGCCCATGTGCCGGAAGCCGTGGTTGCGGTGCCGAAGCCGCGCACGGTGTTCCGCAAGGGCAAGGAAGTGGCCAGGGACGGGAAGATCACCGCGTAGTCCGCCCACGCTTGACGGCTTGGAGGCTTCTGCCGCACCTTCCGCAATAGGCTGGGGATCGAAACCATGAAAAAACAATACGCGAAGCCGACGCTGGCGCGCAGAGGCAGGCTTTCCGCGCAGACCGCGCAGCAGGCGGTGTCGGACGGCCAGGCGCCGGAAAACTAGGCTATTGGCCTGCGCTGAGCGGTGATCAATGCCCCGGCCATTGGCGCCGGTTGCCGCGGATCATCGGCAGCGTCCCTCTAGATTAGTTTGCACGCCTATGTTTCAGGCCAACGCGGTTTTGTGAAACCCTTCACCGTTCGCGCGCAATCCAGCGGATACAGACGCCTCGCAAAAGCGGCGCATGGGCGGGCACCGTTCCTGCGCCTTGCTTATGGAGGTTCCCGATGTTCAAGACCCTGAGCCGAATCCGCGCCGCCTTCGCCAAGGCCGGCAAGCGCCGCCGCACGACGCGCGAGCTGAATGAATTGCCGCAGGAGATCCAGAAGGACATCGGCTGGTCCGACGCGCAGGAGCCCGAGGAGATACGCTTGCCGTTTTAGGAACAGTGCGGCTCGGAGCCATCAGCCGCCGAGCCGCAGCGCCTGTTGCCTCAGCCTATCTCCGCGACGACCGTCCCCGACACCGGGTCCGTGACGCCGAGATCGCCGCCGAGATCTTCGAGCATGTCGCGGAACGTGTCGAGGATGCCGATCATCGCCGGGCGCGCGGCCACGAGGCTATCCATGCTGTTCCATTCGCCGACCATGCAGAATGTGCCATCGCCGGTCTTGATCAGGGAGCCCTTGCGAAAGCCCTTGGCGTTCAGTTTGACCTTCTGATGCGCCTCGACGAAGGCCTTCTCCTTGCCGGGCTTGGTGCGAAAGCGCACTACGTTGTAAGCGGTCATGGCTTGCTCCTTTCCGTTCGAGATCAGCCCGCGGGCTTGTAGGCGCCGGCGGCCTTGTTGGCGGCCGCGACCACCGCCTTCATGTCGAGCTCTTCGAGGACGACGAGATCGCTCACCGAACCGCTGGCCCGCACCGCCAGCGCCATGCCCATCCCGGCAATCTGGTTCGGCACCTCGCCATTGACGATGACGTCATAGATGCCGCGTGTGAACATCAGACTGCTCATCTTGCCGCCGACACTTTCAAAAAGCGCCTTGATCGCGGCTTCCCGGTCCGATCCTTGCATCAGTCCTTTGGCGGCATGGGGTTCGTAAGTCGCCAGTATGGTAACCTTCATGGGATCCTCCTCCAGGTATCACTGTCCTGGCTACCCAACGATCTGGGCACCGCGGACGTGTCTGTCTTCTCTGGCATTTGACTGGTCTGTGGACCGCCTGGGCAATCGTGGCCAACAGGCGGTTCAGCCGGAGCATTCTTCGGTTTTCACTAATATGCGCCTATTCTAATATAACGACAATCCCGCTCAGTGCCCGAACCTCGCGGCCTTGCCGATCTATCGACCGTCTCGGTTGGCTGTCGTTACCCCAGCCACCACCACAAGCCTCCGGCCGCCAGTGCGATCAGGGCCGCGACGCCGGCAAGCATCAGGTAGGATCCCATGATCATCTCGTTGATGATCTTCTTGATCGAGGCGCGGTCGTTGAGGTTGGGGAAGGGCTCGTTGGGCAGCGCGACGTCGAGGAAACCGCAAAGCGGCGCCCAGCCGTCGCTGACCTTGAAGACAAGCAGCTTTTCGGGCGGCACCGCCGCCTTCACCTCTTCGATATAGGCATTGTAGCGCGCCACCGCCTTGTCGCGGTCGCCCATGACGCCCGCCAATGTGCGGCCCCAGATCAGCTTGCGCGACATGTCGCCGAACTTGCGGCCGAACGGTGTGAGCCATTCCAGCACCTTGAACTGCCAGACGGTCTCGGTGAAGTAGATCGTGTCGATGGTGCTTTCGTACCAGGCTTCGGCGCCGCGTGGATGCAGCGTCAAAAGCACCTTTGCGTCGGGATAGGCGGCCATCAGCTCGCGCCAGACGCAGCAGCCCGGATTGTCGACGGTTGCCTTGTAATTGGCAAAGACACGGCTCCAGTCGTGCTGGCTGCCCGGCGGGCTGTTGGCCACCTTGCGCCAGAAATCGAGATGGCCCTTGTTGGCCTTGTTGAGGATGACTTCCTGCATGTGGTAGCTGGCAAAGCCCAGCCTGTTCAGCGCGGCGAAGGTCGACCACGTGCCGGTGCGGCCGAACCCGGCCCCGATGACCTCGAGCGTCATGCCCCCCTCCCGTTTGGACCGATGTTCTCGTTTTTGTCGGTCTGCCGGAATGAGGTTGCATCCGCTCGCGCTTTTGCGCAATGGATTTCTATGCGTATTCGCTAATATGACTTTGACCGGGGGATGGCGGTCCTCTCCAGGCCCGCCACCCCGCCGTCGGAGCTCGATCAGGCGTGGCCGGCCAGCGCGTTCAGCTTCGCGCAGAACTCGGCATGCGGCTTGCTCATCGCCGCGTCCTGGCATTCCTTCATCATCGTCGTCTGGTGCTTCTTCGACATCTTGGCCCAGGCCTTCTTCATGTCGGCATCGGACTTCATCGTCTTCATGGTCTTGTCGGTGAAGAAAGGCGCCATCATCTTCGGCTCGTCGAGGATGCCGGCGAATGCCGAGCCGGCAATGACCGACGCTGCCACCAGGCTAAGAAATACAGTCTTGGTTTTCATGGTCTCTAACCTCCCATCGTTGTTAGCCCCGGACGGAGCCGCTTTCATCACTACCACCGACATGTGCTGAATTAGAGACGGCTGATATTTGCCGCCGGTAACGTTTCGGTGACTATAAGGCCCGGCAGCGGCGCGGATTGGCCCGCGCCCGATGCGCGGCTGGGCTATTCAATTCGGCTGCGAACCCTGATAATAGGTCAGTCAGGTTGACCTAAATAGAACACGCCCCACGGGAGGTGCGCCTTGACCCTGTTGAACCTTCTGGCCTCGCGCTCGTCGCGCATGAAGGCCTCCGAAATCCGCGAGCTGTTGAAGCTGCTCGACCAGCCCGACATCATCTCCTTTGCCGGCGGCATTCCCGACCCGTCGCTGTTTCCGGCGCAGGCGATCGGCGACGCCTACCAGGCCGTGCTCGGCGGCAAGGAGGCGGGTGCGGCGTTGCAATACCAGGTCAGCGAAGGCTATCTGCCGCTGCGCAAATGGCTGGCCGCCTATATGGGCAAGCTCGGCGTCCCATGCGACGAGGGCAATATCTTCATCACCTCCGGCTCGCAGCAGGCGCTCGACTATCTCGGCAAGCTGTTCCTGTCGCCGGGCGACACGGCCCTGGTCACCTGGCCGACCTATCTCGGCGCGCTGCAGGCATTCAACGCCTATGAGCCGCGTTACGACCGGCTGAACACCGCCGGCGGCAACATGACGCCGGAAGCCTACCGCGCCGCTGCCGGCGCAAATGGCGGCAAGGTGAAGTTCGCCTACCTGGTGCCGGATTTCGCCAACCCGACCGGCAACACGCTGGATGCCAGGCAGCGCGAAGCGGTGCTCGACCTTGCCGGCGAGCTCGACATCGCCGTCATCGAAGACGCCGCCTACCGCGCGCTGCGCTATGACGGCGAAGGCGTGCCGCCGATCCTGGCGCTCGACTGCGCGCGTTCCGGCGGCATCGACAAGGCGCGCACGCTCTATTGCGGGTCGTTCTCGAAAATCCTGTCGCCCGGCATGCGTGTCGGCTGGGTCTGCGCGGCGCGCAATGTGGTGGAGAAGCTGGTGCTGATGAAGCAGGCTTCCGACCTGCACAGCCCGTCGATCAACCAGATGGTCATGCACCGCGTGGCCGAAAGCATCTTCGACGGCCAGGTGGAAAAACTGATCGGCGCCTACCGCAAGCGCCGCGACGCGCTGCTTGCCGCGCTCGAAGAAAACATGCCGGACGGCATTTCCTGGAGCAAACCCGACGGCGGCATGTTCGTCTGGCTGACGCTGCCGGAAGGCACCGACGCCACCGAGCTTCTGGCGCGTTCGGTGAAGGAGGCGCGCGTCGCCTTCGTGCCCGGCAACGCCTTCTTCGCCGACGGCACCGGCCGCAACACGCTGCGCATGTCGTTCACGCTTGCCGACGACCGTGCGGTGGGCGAGGGCGTGCCAAGATTGGCGAAATTGCTGCGGGGCTGAAGCTGCTGATCTCCCCGCTTGTGGGAAGATGATTCTAGGGTCTTCGCGACGGAGCTTTGCTCCTGCTCCGCCCTAGAATGACGAAGCATAGGTTGCGCCAATCGCCAACCATCATCCTTCGCCGGCAATTCACCTGGCCCTCGCGCAGGCGTGATTGGGAGTGCGCAGGCGTGATTGTCCGCCCGCCCGAATCTTCTCTAGGGTCGCGCTTGATCCAACACCCCCTGGATCGACCCGGCCGTGGGGTCCCACCTCCTCGGTCCGTATGAAAGAGCCCCGACGGCCTCCACCGGCGGGGCTTTTTTTATGCCTCGAGCACGCGGCCATTTTCGGGCCGCTTTTGCGCCGGAGTCTTCGGCAACGTGGCTAATAAGGGAGATTGGCATGACCTTGCGCCTTGGCTTCACCATGCTTGCCTTGATCGCTTTCGCCGGTCAGGCGGCGGCCTTCGAAATCTCCAGCCCGTCGGTTTCCGACGGCAAATGGGACGCCAGATATCTGGGCGACAATCCCGGATGCGGCGGCCAGAGCATTTCCGTGGCACTTGCCTGGAAGGACCCGCCGGCCGGCACCAAGAGCTACACGCTCACCATGTTCGATCCCGATGGGGCGGGCGGCAAGGGTTTCTGGCATTGGCTGGCCTGGAACATCCCGGCAACCGCCAACGGATTGGCCGAGGGCGCCGGCGCCCAGGGCGGCAGGAAAATGCCCAAGGGATCGGTGCTGGGCAAGGGCGGCACCGGCCGCGCCGGCTATTTCGGCCCATGCCCGCCGCCCGGCAGCGGCACGCATCACTATGTCTTCACGCTCTACGCGATTGGCGAAAAGAAGCTGCGCGTCCCGGACGGCCCGTTGCCGGAGATGGTCGCGACAGCGGCCAAGAGCTCGGCGCTTGGCGAAGCGAGCGTGACGTATACGTTTGGCAGGTAGGTAATCTCCCCCTCAGAGGGGGAGATTACCCTCACTCCGCCGCTTCGAGCTTATCCTGCGTCCTGGTGTCGAAGTCGCTGGCGTCGTGGCGCTCGCGCAGCTGGAAGGCCGGGTTGCCGGACATGCGGTTGACCATGCGGCCGCGCGTCACCGCCGGCCGCGCATCGATCGCGTCGGCCCAGCGCTGCACGTGCTTGTATTCATGCACCGAGAGGAACTCGGCGGCGTCGTTGTAGCTGCGGCCCTTGGCAAGGCCGCCATACCAGGGCCACACCGCCATGTCGGCGATCGTGTAGTCGGGCCCGGCAAGGTATTCGCTTTCGGCCAGCCGCCGGTCGAGTACATCCATCTGCCGCTTGGTCTCCATGGCGAAGCGATCGATGGCGTATTCGATCTTTTCGGGCGCATAGGCGTAGAAATGGCCGAAGCCGCCACCCAGGTAAGGCGCCGAGCCCATCTGCCAGAACAGCCAAGAGAAGGTTTCCGCGCGGGCGGCGCGCTCCGTCGGCAGGAATTCGCCGAACTTTTCGGCAAGGTAGGTCAGGATCGAGCCGGATTCGAAAACGCGCACCGGCTTCGGCTCGCTATGATCCATCAGCGCCGGGATCTTCGAGTTGGGATTGACCTCGACGAAGCCCGAGCCGAACTGGTCGCCGTCGCCGATCTTGATCAGCCAGGCATCGTATTCGGCGCCCTTGTGACCGAGCGCCAAAAGCTCCTCCAGCATGATCGTCACTTTCTGGCCGTTGGGCGTCGCCAGCGAGTAGAGCTGCAGCGGATGCTTGCCGACCGGCAGTTTCTTCTCATGCGTGGGGCCGGCGATCGGCCGGTTGATCGAGGCGAACTCGCCGCCATTCGCCTTGTTCCAGGTCCAGACTTTCGGCGGGGTGTATTGGTTCATCGCAGGGGCCTTGTGCGTTGCTGAAGGGGATGCGGATCGGTTGGCGCTAAAGTTAGGCATGGCCGCGCCGACGTCAAAGAAAAAAGTTCAACTTCTGTTGAACTAGTGCTTGTGCCAGGGCTTTCCCTTCTCCCACAAGGGGGAAGGAAGATCGCCCTTGCATGGCGTCCCTTTGGCCATACCTATAGGAAAAGACCCGCATTACAGGTTGGATCGATGACCATCGAAAAAATTTCACGTTCCGTCGTTGCCGTGCGCGCCACGGTTCCGGACGACGCTTTCACCGCCAATGCTCTGGGAACGCGCCGCGAAGGCAGCGGCGTGGTGATCCGCGACAACGGGCTGGTGCTCACCATCGGCTATCTCATCACCGAGGCCGAGCAAGTGTGGCTTACCGACCAGAACGGCCGTGTCGTGCCCGCGCATGCGCTGGCCTATGACCAGGAAACCGGCTTCGGCCTGGTGCAGGCGCTGTCGCCGCTCGGCCTGCCGGCGGTCGAGTTCGCCGACGCCGCGCAAGCCGATACCGGCGATGCGGTGACGCTCGCCGACGGCATCGGCCAGCGGGTCGACGCCCACATCGTCACCAAGCAGGAATTCGCCGGCTATTGGGAATATCTGCTCGACGAGGCGATCTTCATTGCGCCGGCGCACCCGTCCTGGGGCGGCGCCGGCCTGTTCGACGCCGACGGCAGGCTGCTCGGCGTCGGCTCGCTGCGCTTGCAGATGAGCCGCGCCGGCGAAGTGGCCGACATCAACATGGTGGTGCCGATCAACCTTCTGACGCCGATCCTCGACGATCTGATCAAGCGCGGCCAGACCACCAAGCCGCCGCGTCCGTGGCTGGGCGCCTTCTCGGCCGAGTCGAACGGCATGGTGGTGGTGATGAGCGTCGCCGAAGGCGGCCCGGCCGCCAAGGCTGGTCTTCGCCAGGGCGACATCATCTCCGATGTCCGCGACGGCGAGGTCGACGGGCTCGCCGACTTCTACCGCAAGCTCTGGCAGAACCCGGCCGGCTCGGAGATTCCGCTGCGCGTCGTGCGCGACGGGCGCGAGACCTGGCTGCGCGTGAAATCGGCCGACCGAAATTCCTTCCTGAAGAAGCCGCAGTTGCAGTAGCGCCGGATGCATCCCCGGCTGCTGAAGACATTCCTCGCCGTGGCCCGCACCGGCAACGTCACGCGGGCGGCGGCCGAGGTCAATCTCGCCCAGTCGAGCGTCAGCGACCAGCTCCAGGCGCTGGAAGCCGAGCTTGGCGCCAGCCTCTTCACCCGCTCGCGGCAGGGCCTGGAACTGACCCCGGCGGGCGCGGCGTTGAAACCTTATGCCGAGGACTTGCTGGCGCTGGCCGATGAAGCGCGGGGCGCCGTCGATGCGGCGTCCGGGCGGGCGACCGGCCGCCTGTCGATCGGCGCGCTGGAAACGATCGCCGCCGCAAGGCTGGCCGGCTGGCTCGCGGGGTTCCGCGCCGCTCATCCCGGTATCGAGATCAGGCTCAAGATCGCCGGCACCGGCGAATTGCTACGCCGTCTGGGCGAAGGCGAGATCGACGTCGCCTTCTGCTTCGGACCCACCGATAATGCCACGCTCGATGAGCGCTTCGCCAAACGCAGCGTTGCGGCCGAACCGCTGGTGCTGATCGCGCCGCCGGGTGAGAATCGCGCTGAAGTCGATCTGGCAACATTGGCCGAACGGCGTTTCGTCGCGACCGAGACCGGCTGCATCTACCGCCATATGATCGACCACGCCTTTGCCGAGGCCGGCCTCGGCAAGCCAGGCCTTGCCGTCGAAGCCGGCAGCATCGATGCCATCGCCGGCCTGGTGGCTCAAGGCGCCGGCCTGGCGTTGGTGCCGCGTATCGCGGTCGCCGCCGCGCTCGAGCGCGGCGAGGTGAGCGAGATGACATGGCCCGGTTCGGTCCGCTCGACCGACCTCGTCACGATCTGGCGGCGCCGGCGCGTGCAGCCGCCGGCGCTGAAGGCGCTGCTCAGCGAGATGCGCGAGGGTTTTGCGCCGGTCAGACCAACCGGTGCCCGCCCTCGACATGCAGCGTCTCTCCCGTCGTAAAACCATTGCCGATCAGGAAGCGCAGCGCGTCGGCTATGTCGTCCGGCCGGCCGACACGGCCCGCGAGCAGGCGGCTGGCCATGGCGCCGAGCGTGTCATCCTTCTTGTCGCCGGCCACGAATTCCCAGATCGGCGTATCGACCCAGCCTGGTGATACGGCGTTGACCCTGATTGGCGCCAGCTCTACGGCCAGCGCGCGGACCAGTCCTTCAAGCGCGGCATTGACAGCGGCAACGACAGAGCCACGCGCGGCCGGCCGGTAAGCCGCAATGCCGGAGACGAAGGTCAGCGAGCCGGTGGCCGGTAGCCTCGGTGCGCCATACTTGGCCAGCAGCAGCGGCCCGTAGAACTTGCTTTCCACCACACGCTGCGCGGCCGACAGCTCGATCTCGGGAAGGAGCCGGTAGGCGCCTTCGATGTCGGCCGCCGTGCTGACGATATGGTCGAGCGATCCGATGCGGGCAACCAGTGCCGCGACCTCGTCTTCGCGGCTGATGTCGACCGTCGCCGTTTCGAGCGCGGCCGGGTTGCCGAGCCTGTCGCGCGCGGCATTCAGCTTCGCCGCATTGCGTCCGCCGATGATGACGCCAGCCCCTTCATCCAGGCAGCGCCGGGCCAGCGCCAGCCCCATGCCCGAGCCGCCGCCGACGATGAGGATTCTTTGCTTGTCCATGTCCGTGCCTTTCCGTTGCATGGACGTGATGTGGCAGGCCGGGGCGCGATGCGGAAACGGAAGAAACCGATAGCACGATCGGAGAGTCCGATGGCTCGTGGCTGCTGACAGAAACTGGCACCAATGACGGCCACAAGCGCGACGGAATCGTCCAGACTGGTTGCGAACAAACGAGGTAAAAATGGCCCCGATCAAGGTCGATCCGGACAAGGTGCGGGAGTTTCCCAACGCCCAAAGCTTCTACGCCTGGCTCAGCGACAACCATGCCGGCGAAAGCGAGGTCTGGATCAAGATCCACAAGGTCGGCTCGGGCCTTCCTTCGATCACGCCGAAGGAAGCGATCGACGTCGTGCTGTGCTTTGGCTGGATCGACGCGGTGCGCAAGTCGCTCGACGACAAAAGCTTCCTGCAGCGCTACACGCCGCGCGGCAAGAAGAGCATCTGGAGCAAGATCAACATAGACAATGTCGCCCGCCTGGTCGAAGAGGGGCGGATGACCGCGCATGGCTTGCGTCAGGTCGAGGCGGCCAAGGCCGACGGCCGCTGGGACCGCGCCTATGGCGGCTCGAAGGAGATGACCATTCCGCCCGATCTGCAGGCGGCGATCGACGCCGAGCCGAAGGCCAAGGCGATGCTGGCAACGCTGAGTGCCCAGAACCGCTTCTCGCTCGCCTTCCGCACCCACAACATGAAGACCGAGGCCGGCCGCAAGAAGAAGATCGCCGATCTGGTGGCGATGCTGGCGCGCGGCGAAACGATCTATCCGCAGAAGAAGAAGCCGTAGGCAGAAAAACAAAAACGCCGCCCGGAAGGGAGGGCGGCGTTTTCGGGAAGCGATGATCCTGAACCCCTTGCAGGCGGTCCGGGCTCATCCGGTCATGAAGAATATTCGCAATTCCTGGAAAGCACGGAACCGCGCGGAGGCGGCGTTTTAGGCGGCCTTCTTCGCGGCATGCTTCTTCACGTGATGCTTGCGCACGTGATGCTTCTTCACGTGGTGCTTCTTCACATGGTGGTGCTTGCGGGCGTGGTGACGGTGATGCTTGCGGGCATGATGACGATGATGCTTGCGGTGATGCTTCTTGTGCGGGCCGGACGACTTGGTGGCGTCGGCGGTCGCTGCCGGCTTTGCCGTCTCGGTGGTCGCAGCCGGAGCCGTCGTGGTGGTGGTCGCGGCCGGAGCAGTCGTGGTGGTGGTCGTGGTCGCGGCGGTCGTCGCGGCAGCGTTGGCTTCGGTGGTGCCGAGCGTCGGCATCGCGAAAGCGAGCGCGACGGCAAGGCCGAGTGCGGAAAGAAGGGTCTTTTTCATAATCGGCAATCCTTGGTTAAGATCGATGTCTTTGTCGCGCGCCGCATTGCTTCGGCTGCTCCGGTGCCGCTTATGACAGCCGCCCTTTTCGCGAGTTTTTCCCGAGTGTTGAATCTTGTTTCTGGAATGTGTCTGACACGCTCCGTAAGGAACGGAAGGGGTGGCCTCGCTGCGGCGAGCCAGCACGCCGGCTCGAGGTCGCCGTCATTCATGAGCCTGGTCGCACAATGCGTGCGCGCTCCGCGCGCTAATCAATCGCTGCGATCGATGCCATCCTGGCATCGACATGAGGAACCGAAGGAACACCGGCAATGACCACCAACAAGAGCAATTCCGGTAAGGTGGCGCTTGTCACTGGCGGCAATCGCGGCATTGGCCTGGAGACGGCCCGCCAACTCGCCGATCTCGGCTTCACCGTGCTCATCGGCGTGCGCGACCTCGCCAAGGGCGAGGCGGCGGCAAGGCGGCTCGGCGGCAAGGTCGAGGCCATTGAGCTCGATGTCGCCGCGCCCGATGCGGCGGCGCGCGCGGCGGCCGAGGTCGAGCGCCGCTTCGGCCGGCTCGACGTCCTGGTCAACAACGCGGCCATCCACTACGACCCGTCGGCGCGGGCGCTGAAACCCGACTGGACCACGATCCGCGAGGCCTTCGAGACCAATGTCTTCGGCGCCTGGCGTGTCGCTGCGGCCTTCGCGCCGCTGCTCAGCGCCTCCGGTCATGGGCGGCTGGTCAATGTCTCGTCCGAAGGCGGCTCGCTCGCATCGATGGGCGCCGGCGCGCCGGCCTATTCGACCAGCAAGGCGACGCTCAACGCGCTGACCCGCATCCTCGCCGGCGAGCTGCGCGGCGCCGGCGTGCTGGTCAATTCGATCTGCCCCGGCTGGGTCGCGACCGACATGGGCGGGCCCGGCGGCCGCCCCGTCGCGCAAGGGGCGGCCGGCATCGTCTGGGCGGCAACCTTGCCGGATGACGGCCCGACCGGCGGCTTCTTCCGCGACGGCAAGACACTGCCCTGGTGAGTGATTGGAATAAGCATAATTAATTGTTTTAATGGCTTTTTCCACTTTTGCGGCAAAAATCATCGGAAGAGTGGAAAATTTCCTTAGAGCATTGCAATTAAACAGTTTTCCACTATCTTGAGGCGAAGTCGGCGTAGGAGTGGAAAAATTCTTAGAGAGCTGACAGGCGAGCAAAGGCGCCAGTTCATCGACACGCAGCAGGTCTATGAGGCCTGGCTGAATGCCGAGGATGAGCGCCTGCGGCGTTTCGTTGGCTCCATGCGCTGGGGTGAACGCAATGGCGCCGATTATCTGTTGCGCAAGGTCAAACAGGCAGAAACCTCGCTTGGCCCAAGAAGCCAGGAGATGGAAAAGGCCTTTGCAGCTTTCACCGAGGGCAGGCAGCGCAACAAGGACTTGCTGGCCGGCTTGTCCGGCCGGCTGAACGACCTAGCCAAGGTCAATGTAGCGATGGGCCTCGGAAGGGTACCGGCTATCGCGGCGCGCATCCTGCGGCGCTGCGCCGAAACAAATCTGCTGGGCAGGCAACTGCTTGTCGTCGGCACGAATTCGCTGTTCGCCTACGAGGCATTGGCGGGCGTCCGGATTTCCAGTGGTCTTGTCGCAACCGGAGATATCGATCTGCTCTTCGATTCACGTCGTCGCATCAGCTTCGTGACGCAGGAGATGGTAACGCAGTCGGGACTAATCGGAATCCTGCGCAAGGTGGACAAATCCTTCAAGCCGCTTCAGCCGCGAGCCTTCAGGGCAACCAACCGGGACGGCTATCTGGTCGACCTCATCCGGCCGCAGGCGAAGAATGTCCCGGACGACAAGTCGCCGACGGCGATCACGTCGATTGCGGATGACATGGAAGGCGCGCCAATTGACGGACTGCAATGGCTTATAAACGCGCCGAAGACAGAGGCTGTCGCGATCGACGAGCGTGGCTACCCGGTCAAGATACCGACGATCGACCCTCGCGTGTTCGCGCTTCACAAGGCCTGGCTCGCGCAACGTCCTGACCGCTCGGCGATCAAGGCGGTCCGCGATCGCGAGCAGGCGGAAGTGGCGGCACGCATTGCCACCGGCTATCTCAATCTCCCGCTCGACAGCGAGCGCCTCAAGGGACTTCCGGCAGCGTTGCGCGAAGCCGCGGAAAAGACGCTTTCGCCATCGGGATCGCAAGGCTTCTCCGAGGAATCGCCAATCGAACCCGACTGGTAGGTTCTCGAGCGTCGTCGGCCCGAGGCGCCCGCCTCAAGCCGCGTCGCCGCCATTCTTCCCGATCTCCCCATTCCTCCCGATCTCCTCGAGATAGAATTTCTTGCTCGGCTGCAGATGGTCGACGCAGAGCTGCGCCAGCACCCAATTGTCGCGGCGCTTCAGCGCTTCGATCATGATTTCGTGGTGCTGGCGCGAGACATCGAGCTGCTCCGGGTCGGCCAGCGAGTTGGCGCGCACGGGCAGGCTGAGGCGCATATATTGCTCGATCGACGACACCAGGTAGTCGTTGCCGCAGGCCGAGAACATGGTCAGGTGGAAGCGGTCATTGGCCTCGTGGATGCCACGCAGATAATGCGCGTCGACATGAGCGCTGTAGAGCCGGTGGATCTCGGTCAGCTCCGCGATCAGCGCCTCGCTTGCCGGCAGCGGGATCATCAGCGCCGCCTGCCGCTGCAAAAGCTCGCGCACCTCGTAGATCTGTCCGACCTCTTCGGGCGAAAGCCGCCGCACCATGGCGCCCTTGTTGCGTTCGCGGGTGACGACGCCGAGTTTTTCGAGCTGGTAGAGCGCCTGGCGGATCGAGTGGCGCGAAACGGGAAAGCGGGCCAGAAGCACGTCCTCCACCAGTCTTGTGCCGGGCGCCAGGCGGCCGAAGATGATGTCTTCCTCCAATGCCCGCACGACATCGGCTTCCTTGCCGCCATAGTCGGTCGTGGTGAGCATCGGCGTCCTCGGTTGCGTCGGTCACTCTAACATTACGGCATGCTACGAAAATAGCATTCTGCGTTCGCGGAACTGGATGCTAGGCTTCAGCCGTGCGCATGCGGGGGCAGGGCGTGAGCGCGCCGAGGAGGAACAAGAAGCGGAGTGCACGGACCCCGCATTTTTCAGGCACCACGGACACAACTGTTGAACCATCGCGAGGCCGGCGCATTGGCGCGGCTGGCCACAAGGGAGGAACCACCAGTGAAAGCATCCCATATCATCTCGGCCGCTCTGCTCGCGGCAACTGCCGTGCCGGCGGTGGCCGGCGAAATCTCCGACGGCAAGGTCAAGATAGGCATCCTCAACGACCAGTCGGGCGTCTATGCCGATTTCGGCGGCAAATGGTCGGTCGAAGCCGCCAAGATGGCGGTCGAGGATTTCGGCGGCAAGGTGCAGGGCGCGCCGATCGAGATCGTCAACGCCGATCATCAGAACAAACCCGACATCGCCTCCAACATCGCGCGCCAGTGGTACGACACCGAGCAGGTCGATGCCATCATGGAGCTCACCACCTCCTCCGTGGCGCTCGCCGTCCAGGGCATTTCCAAGGACAAGAAGAAGATCGACATCGTCACCGGCGCGGCATCCACCGACCTCACCGGCAAGCAGTGTTCTCCCTATGGCTTCCACTGGGCCTATGACACGCATTCGCAGGCGGTCGGCACCGGCGGCGCGCTCGTCCAGCAGGGCGGCGACAGCTGGTATTTCATCACCGTCGACTATGCCTTCGGCTACTCGCTGAAGGAGCAGACCGCCAAGCTCGTCGAGGCGAGCGGCGGCAAGGTGCTGGGCGAAGTGCGCTATCCGCTCGGCTCGACCGACTATTCCTCCTTCCTTTTGCAGGCGCAGTCCTCCGGCGCCAAGATCGTCGGCCTGGCCAACGCCGGCCTCGACACCTCCAACGCCATCAAGCAGGCGGCCGAGTTCGGCATCGTCGCCGGCGGCCAGCGGCTGGCGGCCCTTCTGTTCACGCTTGCCGAAGTCCACGGCCTCGGCCTGCAGGCGGCGCAAGGCGTGGTGCTGACCGAAGGCTATTACTGGGACCGCGACGACGAGAGCCGCAAATTCGCCGAGCGCTTCTTCAAGCGCACCAACCGCATGCCCAACATGATCCAGGCTGGCACCTATTCGGCGGTGCTGCAATATCTCAAGGCCGTCGACAAGGCCGGCACCGACGCGACCGAGGCGGTGGCCAAACAACTGCATGAGATGCCGGTCAACGACGTCTTCACCGCCAATGGCAAGGTGCAGGCCGACGGCTCGATGGTGCACGACATGTATCTCTACCAGGTCAAGAAGCCGGAAGAGTCGAAGAAGGACTGGGACTACTACAATTACCTGGCGACCATTCCGGGCGACAAGGCATTCCTGAAAGCCGAGGAAAGCGGCTGCCCGCTCGTCACCAAGTGACGGTCGAAACCGCCACCGCTGTCCGCCGGGACGGCAGCGAACAGATGCTGCGGGTGGTGCTGTCCGCCCGCGGCCTGAGGCGCGATTTTGCCGGCTTTGTCGCCGTGAAGGATGTCGACCTCGACGTCCACCATGCGAAAATCCATGCGCTGATAGGCCCGAACGGCGCCGGCAAGACCACCATCTTCAACCTGTTGACCAAGTTCCTGCAGCCGACCAGCGGCCGGATCGAATTGCTCGGCACCGACATCACCCGCGCGCCGCCGGCGAAGGTGGCGCGCATGGGGCTCGTGCGCTCGTTCCAGATATCGGCGATCTTTCCGCATCTGAGCGTGCTGGATAATGTGCGGGTCGCGCTGCAGCGCCCGCGTGGGCTGGGTCACCAGTTCTGGCGCCCGGTCTCGGTGCTCGACCAACTGACGCCGCGGGCGCGCGAGTTGCTCGCCATCGTCGGCCTCGAGGACGCCGCGCACCGTCTGGCCGGCGATTTGTCCTATGGCAGGAAGCGCGTGCTGGAGATCGCCACCACACTGGCGCTCGACCCGAAAGTGCTTCTGCTCGACGAGCCGATGGCCGGCATGGGCCATGAGGATGTCGGCATGATCTCCGGCATCATCCGCTCGCTGGCCAAGGACCGCGCCGTGCTGATGGTCGAGCACAACCTTACCGTCGTCGCCGATCTCTGCGACTGGATCACCGTCGTGCAGCGCGGCCAGGTGCTGGCGGCCGGCGACTATGCGACGGTGAGCAAGGACGAGCGCGTGCGCGTCGCCTACATGGGCACCGAGCACGAAGGGGCTGGGCATGAAGGGGCCGGACATGAGTGAGCCGCTGCTTGCCGTGCGCGACCTCAATGCCTGGTACGGCGAGGGCCATGCGTTGCACGGCGTCAACCTCGACGTCATGCGCGGCGAGACCGTGACGCTGCTTGGCCGCAACGGCGTCGGCAAGACGACGACCTTGCGCGCCATCATGGGGCTGATCCGTAAGCGGACCGGCGGCGTCACGTTCAACGGCAAGGATTTGATGCGCCTGCCGCTGCACCGCGTCGCGCACCAGGGCATCGGCTTCGTGCCGGAGGAGCGCGGCATCTTCGCCACGCTCACCGTCGACGAGAACCTGATCCTGCCGCCCGTGGTCGCCAAGGGCGGCATGAGCGTGGACGAAATCTTCGAGCTCTTCCCCAATCTCAAGGAGCGGCGCAACAGCCAGGGCACGAAACTGTCGGGTGGCGAGCAGCAGATGCTGGCGATCGCGCGCATCCTGCGCACCGGCGTCGAGATGCTTTTGCTCGACGAGCCGACAGAGGGGCTGGCGCCGGTCATCGTTCAGCGCATTGGCGAGTTGCTGGCAACGTTGAAGAAGCGCGGCATGACCATCCTCTTGGTCGAGCAGAATTTCCGCTTCGCCGCCCGCATCGCCGACCGCTTCTACCTGATGGACCACGGCAAGGTGGTGGAAGGCTTTCCGGTCGGCCAGCTTTCCGCGCACACCGATAAGCTGCACGAGGTGCTGGGGGTATGATGGCGCCATGACCATGATCTTCGGCATCCCTGTCCAGGCGCTTCTCGGCCAATTGCTGGTCGGCCTGATCAACGGCTCCTTCTACGCCATGCTCAGCCTTGGGCTGGCCGTCATCTTCGGCCTGTTGCGCATCATCAATTTCGCCCATGGCGCGCTCTATATGCTGGGCGCCTTCATAGGTTATCTGCTGCTCGTCCATCTCGGCATCGGCTACTGGCCAGCGCTCATCATCGTGCCCCTGGCCGTCGGCCTGTTCGGCGTGGCGGTCGAGCGTGTGGCGCTGTCCAGGCTCTACCGCCTCGACCCGCTCTACGGCCTGCTCTTCACCTTCGGCCTCGCCTTGGTCATCGAAGGCGTGTTCCGCTACTTCTTCGGCGTCTCCGGCAACCCTTACGCCGTGCCGGCGCAGCTGGCCGGCGGCACCAATCTCGGCTTCATGTTCCTGCCCAATTATCGCGGCTGGGTGGTGGTCGCCTCGCTGATCGTCTGCATCGGCACGTGGCTTTTGATCGAGAAGACCAGGCTCGGATCCTATCTGCGCGCCGCGACCGAAAACCCTGAACTGGTGCAGGCCTTCGGCGTCAACGTGCCGCTGCTGTTGACGCTCACCTATGGTCTCGGCGCCGCCCTTGCCGGGTTGGCCGGCATCCTCGCGGCGCCCGTCTACCAGGTCAGCCCGCTGATGGGCTCGGACCTGATCATCGTCGTCTTCGCCGTCGTCGTGGTCGGCGGCATGGGCTCCATCCTCGGCGCCATCGTCACCGGCTACATGCTCGGCCTCGCCGAAGGCCTGACCAAGGTGTTCTATCCCGAAGCCTCGAACCTCGTCGTCTTCGTCATCATGGCGATCGTGCTGCTGTTGCGACCGGCCGGCCTGTTCGGAAGGGACGGCTGAGATGAGCGACGCGACCTTGCACGAAGAACGCGCCGCGGCCTCACTCAGGCTGGAACGGGCGCTGGTGGCGCTGGCCATCGTGGCGCTGATTGCCGCGCCCTTCGTCGTCTACCCGATCTTCATCATGAAGATGCTGTGCTTCGCGCTCTTCGCCTGCGCCTTCAACCTGCTGCTCGGCTACACCGGGCTGCTGTCCTTCGGCCATGCCGCCTTCTTCGGCGGCGCGGCTTATTTCTGCGCCTACGCGGTAAAAGCCTGGGGCTGGCCGCCCGAGGCCGGCATCCTGCTCGGCACCGTCGGCGCGGCTGGCCTCGGTCTCGTCATGGGGTTTCTCGCCATCCGCAGGCAGGGCATCTATTTCTCCATGATCACGCTGGCGCTGGCGCAGATGTTCTATTTCTTCTGCGTCCAGGCGCCTTTCACCGAGGGCGAGGACGGCATCCAGGGGGTGCCGCGTGGCTATCTCTTCGGCGTCATCGATCTCAACGTCACCATGAACATGTATTTCTTCGTGCTCGCGGTCTTTCTCATCGGGGTCTTTGCCATCTGGCGCATCGTCAACTCGCCCTTCGGCATGATCCTGCGCTCGATCAGCGAGAACGAGAACCGCGCCATTTCGCTGGGCTACTCGGTCGGCCGCTACAAGCTCGCCGCCTTCGTTATGTCGGCGGCGCTTGCGGGTTTGGCGGGCGCCACCAAGGCCATCGTCTTCCAGTTCGCCACGCTCACCGACGTCACCTGGCAGATGTCGGGCGAGGTGATCCTGATGACGCTGCTCGGCGGCATCGGCACCATGGCCGGCCCTGTGGTCGGCGCCGGTCTCGTCGTCGGCCTGGAGAACACGCTTGCCACCTCCGGCTTCCCGGTGACCATCGCCACCGGGCTCATTTTCATGGTCTGCGTACTGATCTTCAGGCGCGGGATCGTGGGGGAGGTTTATGCGCGATGGCTGGGACGAGCGAGAGGCGGCGGCACTTCTTAGGCCGTAAACTTATAAACTGTGGACCAGCGACGCGGCGATGGCAGGTCGTGTTTGATTGTGAGGCTTTGGAAGGTAGGATGTCCTGATGCTCTCACTTGAAGACCACCGATGGGGCGAACTGCAGCATGCATACGGCCGCGCGGTGGACGTTCCACGTCTGCTGCGGGAATTGCGCTCAGCCACCAGTCCTAAGAAAGGCTATCAGGAAGAGCCGTGGTATAGTCTCTGGTCGAGTCTTTGCCATCAAGGTGACGTTTATACAGCCTCTTATGCAGCTGTTCCGCACATCGTGGAAATCGCAGCTGAGACGCGAACGCCCATCGACTCGTCATTCTTCCAGCTACCTGCAGCTATTGCAGTTGCCCGGAGAACGGGGCGCGGACCTGAGATCTCGACCGAATGGGCCGACGACTATCACCGCGCTCTGACGAGCCTTGGCGAGGTCGTAAGTCTCCATCGAAATGATGCCTGGGATCAATCGATGCTTTTGTCGGCAATGGCTGCTCAGGCCGTTGCTAAAGGTCATGTCGATGTCGCGGAGGCCATGCTGAATTTGGACAGCGATTTGATTGCCAAAATCAACAGGCTTGAGTTCAATTAGACCTTCCTTCAACCGCCCAAGCTGATTCACCGTTGGCATGAGCCGATACGATCTTACTGACTTCGAGTGGCGCGCAATCCAGCCTGCAGGTGCCATGCTCCCGACCGACAAGGGCAATGATGCCAACGCATTGCGGTGCGGCCATCTCCCAGCGCAAGGCCTGGGGCCAACATCCCGTCCAAGACCAACCGCAAGGACCCGGTCTGCTCCAGCCTACACCCCTACAAGGTGCGTAATTAGGTCGAGCGATTCTTTAACAAGGTCAAATAGTTCCGCCGCTACGACAAACTGGCCGAAAACTACCTCGCTGCCCTCATGCTTGTAGCTGTCCGCATTTGGATACGCAGTAATGAGCCTAGGTGCTAGGCAGCTGCGTCGAACCGTTCGATCTCCTTAAGCTCTTCCTGCAGCGACGCGCCCTCGACAGCCAGATCGTAACTGGCCTGCATGTTCATCCAGAACTGCGGTGTGGTGCCAAAGAACTTTGCAAGACGCAAAGCCGTGTCCGGCGTAACCGGCGTGGTCTCGTTGGCAAGGCGCTCGATACGCGTGCGCGGCACATGAAGCTTCTTGGCCAGCGTGTAGGGCTTCAAATCGAGGGGCTCAAGAAATTCCGTCCTCAGGATCTCGCCTGGATGAATAGGAACATCGAGTTTGATCATTTCTCCACTCCCATCGGGAAGAGCGCGCTGGCTCGGCTGAATGGTCTGTCCGCTTAGTGATAGTCGGTGATTTCCACATCCTCGGCTCCGCCATCCGCCCAACGAAAGCAGACTCGGAACTGGTCGTTGATCCGGATCGAATATTGGCCGGCGCGATCCCTTTTCAGGGCTTCAAGCCGGTTCCCTGGCGGCACCTTGAGATCGGTCAGTTCGGTCGCGTTGTCGAGCATGAACAGTTTCCTCTGAGCGACACGAACGAGGTCTGCCGGAAACCCTTTCGGAGCTTTGCCTGTCGAAACCGCTTCGGTTGTCTTGTCCTTGAACGACCGGATCATCTGATTTCCAGGATTCGTATCTTGGCATGATACGTCGCTTGCGTCAACAAAAAGTATCGCGATATGATACGCGGGGCTATCCCAAAACGTCACGCTCGCTCACCCCACCGGCACCTCCAGCCCCATCTTCACCCGGTCCATCGCCACGAAGGTGCGAAACCTTTTGACGTTGTTGTTCTCGAAGAACAGCCGCCGGGTCAACGCCTCGTAGTCGGCCATCGACGCCACGGTGACGACAAGGATGAAATCGGCTTCACCGGTGACGTAGTAGCATTGCTGCACCTCGGGCACTTCGGCAAAGCCGCGCTTGGCGGCGTCGATCAGCTCGGCGCGTTCGCTCTCGACCTCGACCTCGACGAAGATGGTGATCGGGTGGCCGACCTTGGCCGGGTCGACCAGCGCGACATTGGCGCGGATGACGCCGGTTTCCTCCATCCGCCGGATGCGCCGCTGCACCGCCGGCGCCGACAGGTTCACCTTCTCGCCGATCACCCGCTGCGGGGTGGTGTTGTCCTTCTGCAGGATGGCGAGGATGGCCCGGTCGAAGGCGTCGAGATTTGGCGGAACGGGCATCGGCGACATCCAGACGAAACAAACTTGCAATCAGCTGGCCGAAACAGAGCGCATTTCTTAGGCGCCCTGCAATAGATTTCCGGGACGCAACGGGAGGAAACCATGATCCTGCTCAATCGACGTCCCGAATACAGGCAGTTGCTGGCCGCGGCCGACGCCGCCGCGCTCGGCATCGCCGGCGCCGAGGAGGCGGAGCGTTTCCTGTGGGCGCGCGACAACCACGCCGAGACGCCGCTGCATCGGCTGCCAGCGCTGGCGGCCGAGCTCGGCATCGCCACACTTCACGTCAAGGACGAGGGCAGGCGTCTCGGCCTTGGCAGCTTCAAGGCGCTGGGCGGCGCCTATGCCGTCATCCGGCTGGTGCTGGAGGAGGCCGGCAAGCGTCTCGGCCGCAAGCTCGATGCCGGCGAGATCGGCGAGGCGAAGGTGCGGGCGATCTCCGCGCAGATGACCTTCTGTTGCGCCACCGACGGCAATCACGGCCGCTCCGTGGCGCAGGGCGCTGGCCTGGTCGGCGCGCGCTCTGTGGTCTTCGTCCACGGCGGTGTCAGCGACGAGCGTGTCGCGGCGATCGCCCGTTACGGCGCCGAGATGGTGCGGGTCGAAGGCGGCTACGATCATTCGGTGCGCGAGGCTGCCCGCGTCGCCGCCGAGCGCGGCTGGACCGTCGTCTCCGATACGTCCTGGCCGGGCTATGAGCGCATTCCGGGCCTGGTCATGCAGGGCTATACGGTGATCGTGCGCGAGGCGCTGCGGCATCTGCCGGAGCCGCCCACCCATGTCTTCCTGCAGGCCGGTGTCGGCGGTTTCGCCGCGGCGATTGCCGGCCATCTGGCGATCCTGCTCGGCGAAAGGCGGCCGAAAGTCGTCGTCGTCGAGCCGGCGCGGGCGGCCTGCGTCTACGCCACGGCCGAGGCGGGGCATCCGGTGAAAATCCCGCATGACCAGCCGACCGTCATGGCGATGCTGGAATGCTATGAGCCGTCGCTGGTCGCCTGGCGTGTGCTGTCGCGCGTCGGCGACGGCTTTATGACGGTGGAGGAGGACGACGCGGTGGCGGTGATGAACCGGCTGGCGCGGCCTAAGGGAAACGATCCGGCGATCGTTGCCGGCGAGAGCGGCGGGGCGGGCCTCGCCGGACTGATCCGCGCCACCGGCGACATCGGTATGCGCGCCGCGCTCGGCCTCGACGCCCGGTCCCGCGTCCTCATCATCAACTCCGAAGGCGCGACTGACCCCGGCCGTTACGCCGAACTGGTCGGGATGGCGCCGGACGAAGTCGAGCGGGTAAGGCAGCCGGCGTGAGCAATCTGACGATCAATGCCGACCGCCTCATCAGGCGTATCGAGGAACTCGGCAGCCTCGGCCGCGATGGCCAGGGCCGGCTCGTGCGCGTCGCCGCCTCGGATATGGATCGGCTCGGCCGCGACCGCCTGGTCAGTTGGCTGAACGAGGCCGGGCTCGAGGTCGCCGTCGACCGCATCGGCAACATTTTCGGCATCTGGCGGGACAACGCCAATACCGATCAGGCGCCGGTCATGCTCGGCTCGCATATCGACACGGTGATCGATGCCGGCATCTATGACGGCTGCTACGGCGTGCTTGCCGGGCTGGAAGCGATCGAGAGCCTGAAGGAGGCCGGCTTCGCGCCGGCCCGTCCGCTTGTCGTCGCGGCCTTCACCAACGAGGAAGGCGTGCGCTATTCCCCCGACATGATGGGTTCGCTGGTCTATGCCGGCGGCGTCGACATCGAGGATGCGCTCGCCGCGATCGGCACCGACGGCACGGTGCTGGGCAAGGAACTCGAGCGCATCGGCTATGCCGGTGCGCACGAGCCCGGCTTTCTCAAGCCGTATGTCTATGTCGAGCTGCATGTCGAACAGGGACCGGTGCTGGAGCGCGAAGGCATCGCCATCGGCGCCGTCGAGAACCTGCAGGGCATCTCCTGGCAACGCATCACGATCGACGGCGAGGCCAATCACGCCGGCACCACGCCGATGTCGATGCGCCGCGACGCTGGCGTCGCCGCCGTGCGGGTGATCTCCTTTATCGCCGACCGCGCCGGCGCCTCGCGCACGCGCACGGTCGCCACCATCGGCACCATCGCTTTCGAGCCGAACGCCATCAACGTCATCCCGGCGCGGGCCACCTTCACCATCGACCTGCGCGATCCCGACGAGTCGAGCCTCAAGGAACACGAAGCGGCCCTTGCCGCCTTCCTCGACCAGCTTGCCGCAAGCACCGGCGTCACGGTCCAGGCCGAAAGCCTGGCGCGTTTCGAACCGGTGACCTTCGACGCGCGTGTCGTTTCGCTGATCGAGGCCGGCGCCAAGGCCGCGGGTCTTTCCTGTCGGCGCATGACGTCGGGCGCCGGGCACGACGCGCAGATGATTGCCAGCATCGCGCCGTCGGCGATGATCTTCGTGCCGAGCCGCGGCGGCATCAGCCACAATCCTGCCGAGTTCACCGCGGCTGAAGATCTCGTCGCGGGCGCCAACATATTGCTCGGCGTCGCCGCCGGACTGGCGGTTGACTGACCACAAGAGCGGCTCACAAGAGAAAAAAGCGCGGATGACTTACGTCGAGCGAGGCAATTACACCCAAAAATAGTTCAGTCGACGGCGTCGCGTTTTATCGCAGCTGGTGCTTGGCGACATCGGGAAGAAACAAACGTCAATCACTAGCAAAATCAGCGCGTGCTTCACGCGTTCACCAATACAGTTCAGTGCCTCGAAAAAAGAATGCCATGATGCTGCTCAACCAACGTCCCGAACACAACCAGCCGTTGGTCGCGGCCGACGCCGAAGCCCTCGGCATGGCGGGCGCCGAGCGCGCCGGGCATTATCTCAAGGCGCGCGACAACCATGTCGAGACGCCGCTGCACGCCTTGCCGGCGCTGGCCGGCGAACTCGGTATCGCCGCGCTTCACGTCAAGGATGAGGGCCAGCGCCTTGGTCTCGGCAGCTTCAAGGCGCTGGGCGGCGCCTATGCCGTCATCCGGCTGGTGCTGGAGGAGGCGGGAAAACGCCTCGGCCGCGACGTCGATGTAGCGGAGATCGGCGACGCAAAAGTGCGCCGGATCGCCTCGGAAATGATCTTCGTCTGCGCCACCGACGGCAACCATGGCCGGTCGGTCGCGCAGGGCGCCGCTTTGGTCGGCGCGCGTTCGGTGATCTTCGTCCATGCCGGCGTCAGCCGCGAGCGTGTCGACGCCATCGCCCGACTCGGCGCCGAGATCGTGGAGGTCGAGGGCGGCTATGACCATGCGGTGCGCGAAGTCGCCCGGCTCGGCGCCGAGCGCGGCTGGAAGATCGTCTCCAACACGTCCTGGCCGGGCTATGAGCGCATCCCGGGCCTTGTCATGCAGGGCTATACGGTGATCGTGCGCGAGGCGTTGCGGCACCTGGCCGAGCCGCCCACACATGTGTTCCTGCAGGCTGGTGTCGGCGGCCTCGCGGCGGCGATTGCCGGCCATCTGGCGATCCTGCTTGGCCTGAAGCGGCCGAAAACCGTGGTGGTTGAGCCGACGCGCTCGGCCTGCCTCTACGCCTCGGTTGAGGCCGGACGTCCGGCGACGATCCCGCATCAGGGACCGACCGTCATGACGATGCTGGAATGCGCCGAGCCGTCCCTGATCGCGTGGCGCGTGCTGTCGCGCGTCGGGGATGCCTTCATGACGGTCGAGGAAGAAGACGCGGTCGCGGTGATGAACCGGCTGGCGCGGCCCAAGGGCAATGATGCGGCCATCGTTGCCGGCGAGAGCGGCGGGGCGGGGCTGGCCGGACTGATCCGCGCCGCGGGTGACCTGGGCATGCGGGCCGCCCTCGGTCTCGACGCCGCGTCCCGTGTGCTCGTCATCAACTCCGAAGGCGCGACCGACCCTGATCGCTACGCCGATCTGGTGGGTATGGCACCGCAAGAGATTGCGCTGCATACCGCCTGACGAAGGAAGCCGCCCGAAATGGGAGTCGCAATGACCGATCTCGATGCTTTGCACCGCGAGATGACCGCATGGCGGCACGATCTCCACGCCCACCCGGAATTCGGCTTCGAGGAGAAGCGCACCTCGGCATTCGTGGCGGACAAACTCCGCGCGTTCGGCCTGGAGGTCGCCGAGGGCGTCGGCGGCACCGGCGTCGTCGGCACGCTGACGCGCGGCAGCGGCAACCGCGCGATCGCGCTGCGCGCCGACATGGACGCGCTGCGCATCGCCGAAAAGGGGACGGCGCCCTATCGCTCGCAGACGCCCGGCACCATGCATGCCTGCGGCCATGACGGCCACACGTCGATGCTGCTCGGCGCCGCCAGGCTTCTGGCCGACGAAGGCGGGTTCGACGGCACGGTGCGCTTCATCTTCCAGCCGGCCGAGGAATGGGGCAGGGGCGCGCTCGCCATGCTCGATGACGGCTTGCTCGAACGCTTCCCCTTCGAGGAGATCTTCGGCCTGCACAACATGCCGGGCCTGCCCGTCGGTCATTTCGAAACCCGTGCCGGCCCGGTGATGTCGGCCGAGGACAATTTCGAGATCGTGCTCAAGGGTCTCGGCGGCCATGCCGCGCGGCCGCATGCCGGCCGCGAGACGCTGGTCGCCGCCTGCGCGCTGGTCGTCAATTTGCAGACCATCGTGTCGCGTAGCCTCAGCCCCGCCGATATCGGCGTCGTCTCGGTCACCGAGCTCATCACCGACGGCACCCGCAACGCGCTGCCCGGCGTGGCCCGAATCCTTGGCGACTGCCGCAGCTTTCGTCCGGAGGTGAGTGCTGCGATCGAAGCCGGGATGCGCCGCATCGCCGAGGGCACGGCGCAGGCCTATAATGTCGATGCCGAGATCACTTACACGCGTGAGTTCGTGCCGTTGATCAATGACCAAGGCCTCGTCGATGAGGCGTTCGCGGCGGCTCGCACGGTGCTGGTCGAGGATGCCGTCGGCATCGCGGCTGAGCCGATGACCGCCTCGGAGGATTTCGCCCGCTTCCTCGACCATGTTCCCGGATGCTTCGTCTTCCTGGGCAACGGCGACACCGCGCCGCTGCACAACCCGGCCTATGATTTCAACGACGCCGGCCTGCTGCACGGCGCGCGGTTTCACGCGGCGGTGGTGCGGAGACGGCTGGCGGTGGGAGATTAGAGTCGGGCGCTTGGTCGCCGAAGGATGCGAGGAGCATTCGAACCCACCGCGATTTCGTCATCCTCGGGCTTGACCCGAGGATCCATGCCGTGATGCCGGTGGAGAGCGCAGCGGATCAGAATTCTGCACCGTCGCACTGCTCGCAGGTAACGGCATGGATTCTAGGGTCTGCGCGCGTCGCTTCGCTCCTTGCTTCGCCCTAGAATGACGAACGCGAAGGGTTCGCGTCGCTTCCATCCTGCCGGCATCTCATCCCAACAAGGAGCCTCCCCGGTAACTCTTTCTTGTCTCGTTTCGGGCAGAATTGGGTTTCGGGAGTGGAAAACAAGCAGGGCATGGCGGACGACAAGACACGCAAGGCGGAGTCCTGGGCACTGGCGCTCGACCGTGCTCATCTGGGGCTTTGGGACTGGAATCTATCGACCGGCGATTGCTACTACTCGCCGACCTGGTCGAAGATGCTGGGCTATGAGGAAGGCGAGCTTGCCTATACGCCCGACCTCTGGCTCAACCTCGCCCATCCCGACGACCGCGACGCCGCGATCGCCAGCGGCGACCGCCACATTGCCGGGCTGACACCGTCCATCGAAACCGAACTCAGGCTGCGCCACAAGGACGGCCACTGGATCTGGGTGCTCGACCGCGGCGGCGTCGTCGAGCGCGACGCCGAGGGCCGGCCGCTCAGGCTGATGGGCGTGCAGACCGACATCACCCGGCAGAAAGAGGCGGAAGCCGCGCTCGAGCAGATCAATGTCCGCTTCCGCCTGGCGCTCGCCGCCAGCGGCACCGGCATCTGGCACTATGACGTCGGCACCAACAAGAGTTATTGGGACGCCCGCACTCGTGAGATTTTCGGCTACGTTGCCGACAGCGACGAGGTCTCGGCCGATCTCTGGCACACTTTCCTGCACCCGGACGAAAAGGAAGCCACCGAGCGCGCTCACCGGATGTCGCTCGACAGCGACAGCGTCGTTGCCGTGCAGTATCGCATCGTCCGCCGCGACGGAGCGGCTCGCCATATCGAGTCGCTGGTCCGCTTTATCGCCAGTGTCGGCTCGGCTGGACAGTTCCTTGGCACCGTGCGCGACATCACCGAGGAGAAGCAGCGCGCCGAGGAATTGGCCTATGCCGCCAACCATGACGCGCTGACCGGGCTGCTCAACCGTTCGGCTTTCGACCGGCTGCTTGCCGAAAGCATCGCCATGGCCGAGCGGCTGCCGCTCGCCGTCTTCTATGTCGATCTCGATTACTTCAAGGCGCTCAACGACTATGCCGGCCACGCCGCCGGCGACCTGGCGCTGAAAAGCATCGCGGCCGGCATCGTTGCCAGTCTGCCGCCCTCGGCGCATGCCGCGCGGCTTGGCGGCGACGAGTTCGCGCTGCTGGTGCCGAACTGCAATGACGCCTGTTCCGAACGCCTTGCAGGCGCCGTGCTGGCCGCGGTGCGCGATGCCGATCTCGGCTCCGCCGTTACGTCGCGCCGCCTCGCCGCCAGCATCGGCATCGCCTTCGTGCGCGACCGCGCCATGACGGTGGCCGACGCGCTCGCCTGCGCCGACGATGCCTGCTATGCCGCCAAGGCCAGCGGGCGCGACCGCTTCGCCGTGTTCTCGCCCGAGACCGCCTCGGGCGCCGGCGGCCTCAACGCCGCGCGGCTCGCCGCCGACCTGGTCGACGCCATGGAGGACGGCCGGCTGAAGCTTTACGGCCAGGAGATCCACCGTCTCGGCCTTTCTTGGGAAGACAGCCGCCATGTCGAGGTGCTGGCAAGGCTCGAGGCGCGCAATGGCAAGATGATCCCGCCGGGCGACTTCATGCCGGTGGCCGAACGCTTCGGCCTTGCCGCCAGGCTCGACCGCTGGATCATCCGCGCGGCACTCACCCGCCATGGCGAGGCCATGCGCGCGGGCGCCGTCTCGCTTGGCTTCAACCTGTCGGCGCAGACGCTGTCGGACCCGCAGCTTTGGGATTTCGCCGACCAGGCCATCGCCGCCAGCGGCGCACCGCCTGCGGCAATCGGCTTCGAGATCACCGAGACCGCCGCCGTCACCAATTTCGCCGCCGCCGCCGACTTCGTGCGCAAGGCGCGCGAGCGCCATTGCCGCGTCAGCCTCGACGATTTCGGCGCCGGCATGAGCTCCTTCGAATATCTGCGGCGCTTCCCCATCGACGCCATCAAGATCGACGGCTCCTTCATCGAGCACATCGCGGAGAGCCGCTTCGACCGCGAGATCGTCTCGGCAATCGCCGGCATCGCCCTGTCGATGGGGGCGGACGTGGTGGCCGAGAAGATTGAGGAAAAGAGCGCGCTGGAAATCCTGCAGGGCATGGGCGTGACCTACGGCCAGGGCTATTTTCTGCACCGGCCCGAGCCGCTGGAAGCCATCGTGGCGAGGGCGACCGGCAGCGCGCTCGGGGTGCGGGCAGGCTGATACAGCCAAGCTCCCACCTTGTGGAGGATATTGGCAGGATCAATGATGCGCTTGGCCCTCATTGCGCTTGCGCGTTGCTGCCGCCTTCTTTGCCGAGGCGGAACGCTCCGCCGCCGGGCGATCGGCGGACGCCTTGCCGCCTATCCTGCCGCCCTTATGCGCGGCGGGATGGCCGGTGTGCTCGCCACGCCCCGATCCGCCTTCCTTCTTGCCGCCGCCATCGTCCTTGTTGACGGTCGCCCAGGCGCGCCGCTCGGCTTCCTTCTCGGAAACGCCGCGCTTCTCATACCCTTCGGCGATGTGGTCGGCCTTGCGCTCCTGCTTGTCGGTGTATTTCGATTTGTCGCCACGTGGCATTTTTCTTCTCCTTGGGTAGATCAATCAGCCCTGCTTACGCAGCCCCGCCGCCTTCTTGCGGCGCAGCACCTCGTCTGTGCCGACGATGTCCTTCGCGCCGCCCGAGATGGCGGTGGAGACGACGGCAGGCGGGTCGCTCGCCGGAAAACTGTCCTCCAGGCCGGACTGCAACTGCTCTTCCAGCGTGTCCGGATTTTCCGAACGGCCCTCGGCGCGGCGGCTCTCGATTTCTTCCACGTCGTGCTTGGCGTCGGGGTGCTCGCGCACATTGCGCAACGTCGACACCACAAGCTCGATGGCGAATTCCTTCATTGCTTCGGCGTGCGGCGCGGCGACATCGGTCTGCTCGACCAGATCGATCAGAGACCGTTCGAGCTTGTCCAGTTCCTTGATCCCATGGCTGCGCGCAAGCTTCTGGGCCAGCGCGTTCATCAACAGGGGAGCGAAGGTCGAATATGCGTGCGTGCGCGCCTCGTCGACGCGCTCGGGGTGAAGTGTGTGCAGCGACATTGGTGCCTCCATCGGAATCGTCTTGCCAGGCCGGTGCGGCCAAGCCTCGTGCCGGACGCTTTTAAGGCAACTGGAGGACAGGCAAGAAGTTCCATCCCGGGCACCAGCTTCCACTCGAAGAGCCGGCGACCGGCCTATCGGACTTAAGTCCGATGTCACGACGCATAAGGCCGATGGCTGCAACCAAAACCGAATCGGCGGCTTATTGAGCGGCTGGCGAGAAAGCCCCCTCTATCGCCGGTTGCTTCCGGGTGCCCGCCTGCGTCACCATGGCGGGCACCCACACCAGCTTCCAGACGAGCTTCGCAAGCGAGACGACTATTGACCTCTATCTCCCCAAAACCCGCCGACGCCGAAAACCTGCCCGCCAACGACAATCATCCCGGCAGATATGCCGATTTGTCGTTCATCGATTTCCTCAACAGCGATGCGGAAGTCGCCGAGATCACCAGGCGCGCGGAACGTCTTGGCCATATCGTGCTGGTGGTCATAGCGCTCTGCTTTATCGGCGCGCCGGCGCTGTACCTGGCATCGCTCTATCCCTAATCATTTGCCGGCAAAGAAATCACCAAGCACCTTGGCGGTCTCACCCGGCAGTTCCTCGGGAAAGAAATGCCCGCCGGGCATCGCCTTGCCGCTGACATCGTCGGCCCAGCTCCGCCACAGGCCGAGTGAGCCGGCTTCATCCTCGTACCAGTCGGCGAGCGCGCCGTGCCCGCTCCACAGCGCAAGCACCGGGCAGGCGATGCGGCGCCCGGCTTCGCGGTCGGCATGGTCATGCTCACGGTCGAGCGCGGCGGCGGCGCGGTATTCCTCGCAGATGGCATGGATATGGGCCGGGTCGCGCAGCGCATCGACATAGGCCTGCCGGACCTCGGCCGGGAACGCTTGCGGCGACGAGCCCCAGCCGCTGAGCGCATTGTCGACGATCGCCTCGGCCGCGACTGCCAGGATCGCCTCCGGCAGCGGCTCGGGCTGGGCCAGCAGCGACCACGGCCAGTAGCCAAGCGTCAGCCTGGCATCGGCGCGATCCCAGGCATCGGCGGTGGGAATGATGTCGAGCACGGCAAGCCTGTCGACAAGATCCGGATGGTCCAGCGCCAGCCGGTAGGCTACGCGTCCGCCGCGGTCATGGCCGGCGATATGGAAGCGCTGGAAGCCGAGCCTTTCCATCAGCCGTACCAAGTCGCCGGCCATGGCACGCTTGGCGTAGGGCGCATGGTCGGCGGTTGATGGCGGGCAGGCGCTTTGCCCATAGCCGCGCAGATCGGCGCAGACGACGGTGAAATCCTTCGCCAGCCTCGGCGCCACGTCGCGCCACATCAGATGCGTTTGTGGAAAGCCGTGCAGCAGGAGCAAACCAGGCCCGGTGCCGGCGCGCCGGATGAAAATCCGCGCCGCGCCGGTGTCGACTTCCGCGCTCTCGAAACCTTCGAACATCGAGGCGAAACGGCTGAGAGTGCCGATGGTTGCCTGCCCATGCCCGGTCAGCTTGCGCCGCTCAGCTCCAGGCGGAATCGAGCGTCAGCGACGCCTCGAAGACCTGATCGCGTTTCGCATCGAGTACCTTGACGGTGATCTTGAGATTCTTGCCACCCGGCATCTCGTCATGGGCGACGTCGTGCAGGATGCGCAGCGCTTCCAGGCCGGCGCGTTCGCGGTCGGGAAAGAGCTGCCCTTCTCCGTCTTCCTGACTGTGTTCGGTGTTGTAGACGTCGAAGTAGAAGCGTTGCATCGTGTGGTGGTCCCGGCGATTTTGGACTTCAATTCGCGGCGGCGATCATGGTTCCAAACCGCTGATCCAAAGAGGAAATCGGTTTTTCGCCAATTCTGCCAGCGGGTCGTTGCAACCAGCCGATGTCCCGGACGTTAGGTGAATCACACCGGAAAAACCGAATGCTGGAATCGCTTTATCTCAATCTTGGCCAGCACGATGCCGTTTCCGAGGCAGAGAAGGCACTGCTGGCCGATGCCATGTCGGTTGAAAAATATTTCGGCACCGGCGAGGACATCGTGGCGGAGTTCTCCAGGCCTAGCGTCAGCACGCTGATCGTCGATGGGCTCGCCGCCCGCTACAAGGTGCTGGAGGATGGCGGACGCCAGTTCACCTCGCTGCAGGTCGCCGGCGATTTCGTCGACCTGCACGCCTTCCTGCTGAAGAAGATGGATCACGGCATCGTCGCGCTCTCACCCTGCCACGTGGCTGTGGCGGAGCACGGCAAGCTGAAAGCGATCACGGAGCAGGCGCCGCATCTGACGCGCCTGCTGTGGCTCGACACGCTGGTCGACGGCGCCATCCACCGCGAATGGATCGTGGCCATGGGCCGCCGCTCGAAGACCTCGCATCTGGCGCATCTGATCTGCGAGCTGTTCGTCCGGCTTCAGGTGGTGAAGAAGACGCGCGACATGAGCTTCCATCTGCCGCTATCGCAGGCCGAGCTTGCCGATGTGCTTGGCCTCTCAGTCGTCCATATGAACCGGGTGATCGGCACCTTGCGCCGCATGAACGTGATCACCTGGACAAACCACATGATCACCATTCTCGAATGGCAGCGCCTGGTCGAAATTGCCGAATTCGACCCGACCTATCTCAGCATGAACCGCGAGCCGCGCTGAAGCTGTTCGATCAGGCGCGGCGCCGTGGCATCCGGTGGTCAGCTGCCCGGCGAACCTTTGCCGTCACGCCACAGCCGGTCGAGCATGGTCAGCGCCGCGCTCGGGCTTGCCGGCTTCAGCAGGCCTTGCTGGGCGGCGACCTTCTTGAAGGCGGCGAAGGCGATCGCCGGCCGGCAGATCCCGGCCATCGCGTCATCCACAAGGCGCGCCGCTTCGCGATAGGCCGGTGCGTCCTTGTTCTTCCAGGTGCCGGCAAGCGCCTTCTTCGCGTCGGCGATGGTGGTGACCACCATCGTGCCGCCGCTGACGAAGCGAATGGTGAGAGGCAAAAAACGGCTCATGCCTCTTCACCATCCAAGCCATTGCCGCGTGCGCCAGGCGAGGCCGACAAAGGGCGCCACCGTCACCATGGCGGCTGCGAGAACGATAAGCGGGCTGTTCATGCGGAATGATTTCATGGGTCCACCATAAAGATTGGAGTGGCGATAAACGACGATGTCGCCATTCAGTTGCATCCGGCCGGCTGGCCAGCGCTACATATTGCTCGCCGGACGGATCGGCGGCTCCGGCCGATAGGGCGGCCGCGGTCGCGGACGCAATGGCACGTCGGCCAGCGAGGCGCGGATCGGCTTTGCGGGAAGTGGCGGCATGATCGCACGTCGGCGCAGCAAGCTGGCCGAGAGCGTGCCAATCAGATTTCGTATATCCATGGGACTCCTCCTCGAGGGTCCCCCCAATTTGAGCCACACCTATCATTGCCAAAAGCGGCTTGCATTTAACTTTGATATAGCCGGCGCCTGATACGTTCAGCGCCAGGGAACGTCCCTCCAAAGCGCGCGTTGACCCTCGCCGCCTGGTAAAAGCGAACGGACGCCCGGGCAGCGCAAGAAACGATCGTGCCTTTGCCTTTTAACGGAGGGAAGAAGTCTTGACTGAACCTTCCATTCCTCAAAGCGAGCCTCGATCGATCATCGAGTTGCACCATGCGGCCGGTGAATGGCATGTCCGCATCATTGAGGCGGGCAGCGAGTCGACGAGGAGTTTCTCGCGGCGCGATTACGCCGAATCTTTTGCCGAAGGCCAGCGGTTGCGGCTTCGGCTGGACAGCATCGAGCGGCTGTGAAGCCTTGCGAAAACGGATCCGGATAAAACCTTTCCAGGCGGTATGCGTTGTCCCTGAAAGGAGACGACGATGCCGACAAGCACCAAAGCCAAGTCCCCGGCCGGCAAGGCCGCCGCGGGCCACAAATCCGACACTTCAAAAGCAACGCGCAGGCAGCGCAGCGTCCAGCGTACGGTCGACGCCACCGATCGTCGCAAGCCGAAGCCGAAATCGCCGGGCGCCATGCAGGCCGGCGCCCGCGAGTATCCGGCGCCGCCGTTCCCGAAGCAGCACCACCCCAAGCCCGGCGCGGAATGGGCGGTCGAGCCGCCGCCGCTTTATGATGCGCCGTTCTGGCAGGGATCAGGCAAGCTTGCCGGCAAGGTGGCGCTGATCACCGGCGGCGACTCCGGCATCGGCCGCGCGGTGGCGGTGCTGTTTGCGCGTGAAGGCGCCGACATCGCCATCGTCTATCTCGGCGAGAATCGCGATGCCGAGGCAACCAGGGAAGCCGTCGAAGCCGAGGGCAGGCGCTGCATCGCGCTGCGCGGCGATGTCGCCAGGCGCGCTTTCTGCCGCAAGGCGGTCGAGCAGACGGTGAAGGCCTTCGGAGGTCTCGACGTTCTGGTCAACAACGCCGCCTTCCAGGTGCATTCAACCGAATTCGCCGATCTCACCGAGGCCCATTTCGACACCACGCTGAAGACCAATCTCTACGGTTATTTCCATATGGCGCAGGAAGCCGTGCCGCACATGAAGCCGGGCTCGGCGATCGTCAACACCGGCTCGGTCACCGGCATCGAGGGCTCGAAGGAACTGATCGACTATTCGATGACCAAGGGCGGCATCCACGCCTTCACCCGCGCGCTCTCCGGCAACCTGATCGGCAAGGGCATCCGCGTCAACGCGGTCGCGCCGGGCCCGGTATGGACGCCGCTCAATCCGTCCGAAAAGCAGGCCGGAGATGTCTCGCAATTCGGCGCCAAGACGCCGATGAAGCGCCCGGCCCAGCCGGAGGAGATCGCGCCGGCCTATGTGTTTTTGGCCTCGCCGCAATGCTCCAGCTACATCACCGGCGAGATCCTGCCGATCATCGGCGGCTATTAGGAGGACCCCATGAAGAAAGCTCTTTTCACGGCGGCCATGCTTCTGATCCCGGCGTTGCCGGCCGCGGCCCAGACGGCCGACCAGCCGCAGGCTCCGCAAGACTGCCAGGCTCAGCCCGACAGCAACAACGGCGGCAATGGCACGCAGAAGCAGGAGGGCCAGCAGTCTGATAATCTTTCCGCCAGCCTGCAGCCTTGCGGCGGCGTGCTCAAGCCGCCGCCGACCGGCGACAAGAACGCTACCCAGCCGCCGGCCGACGGCAGCCAGATGCCCGTGATCAAGCCTGGACAGGTGCCGCCGCAGACGTCGAAATAGCGCCCGTCCAGACGGTCCGCATCCCCGGGGCCCGACGCAGTCGGCACAACCGGCCAGGACGCGGAACCATCGCGCTTGCACCGAATTATGCTCCGGCGGGCCGCGTCAGCCGGACCTGGTGGCAAAGAGAACAGGGTAGGTTTTTCCGGCTTCCCGCCCTGGCCAACGAAAAGGCAGTCGAGCTCTTGTCCCACCCGGCCCGCTCCGCATCGGCGTGGGGCAGGGCATGGCGAAGAGGGCGAAATCCAGAACAGCCGGGACCAGCGCGCGCAAGGCCGGCCGGCGCCTCGGGAGCGGGACCAGTCAGTCGGACGTCCGGCGTGCAAGCACCACTCTCGCCGCACCGCCTGCTGTCGCCGCACCGCTGCGGCATCCCGCGCTGACAATCACGACCTGGGTTGATGAAGGCTGGATTCTGCTGCGTGAAAGCGTCACCGGCTATGTCAACGACAATGCGCTGAGTCACGGCGCGGCGATGGCCTTCTATGCCACAACCTCGCTGGCGCCGATCCTGTTGATCGTGGTGGCGATCGCCGGCTTCGTCATCGGCAACGATGCCGCGCAACTGGCGCTCTCGGCCGAGATTTCCGGCGTGATGGGCCCGCAGAGCGCGGACCTTCTGAAGGCGACGATCGAGAGCGCCTCGCATCGCGGGTCGGGCACTCTGGCCACGCTCATCGGGCTGGTCACGCTCTTTGTCACGGCCTCCGGCGTCTTCGGCGAGATGCAGCAGTCGTTGAATGAGATCTGGAAGGTGAAGCCCAACGGCGTGTCGCTGACCAGGATCGTGCGGGCGCGCGCCGTCAGCCTCGGGCTGGTCGCCGCCCTTGGCTTCCTGCTTCTGGTTTCGCTTGCCGCCAGCACGGCGATCGCGGCCCTCGGGGCGCTCATCAACCAGCGCCTGCCATTCGGGACGCTCATCATCAGCTTGATCAACACCGCCGTCTCCTTCGTGCTGATCACGCTGCTCTTCGCCGCGATCTACAAGATCCTGCCGGACCGATCCCCGAAATGGCGCGATGTCGGCATAGGCTCGGTCGTGACGGCGCTCCTCTTCACCATCGGCAAGTCGCTGATCGGCTGGTACATCGGCACCAGCGCCATCGCCACCTCCTACGGTGCTGCCGGCGCGCTGATGGTGGTGCTGGTCTGGGTCTATTACTCGGCGCAGATTTTCCTGTTCGGCGCCGAGATAACGCGCGCCTATTCGGTGCGGCGCGGCAGCCGCAAGGACCTGGCCAAGCTCGTGGCCGCCGACGCCCGGGCCGCGTCCGCATCGGCCGACCGCAAACGCAATTCTCGAGGCAAATGAGATTGCTTGCCGGAAGAGCAGCTCAGCGTTTCTCCTCCTGACGCTTCTCGATCTCATAGGTAAGCCAGCGGCAGAACATGCCGACGATCGAGGTCGCCGCGCCGCCAAGCAGGCAGGCGATCAGCAACGGGCTTTTGGATGCGCTGGACCAGCTGACGATGGCCAGCAGCGTCACGCTGACAGTCGAGATCAGGTAGCCCGTGCCCTTCAGTAAATGGAGCGACGATCTGGTCATCCGGATATGTCCTTTCGATCGAGAAAACTGCCGGGTTTGACCTAAGTTCCGCCCGCCGGGCCGGTCGGCGGAAACGGCGATGTGCCGCGAACATTCCGACGATGGTGCCAAGGCGGAACTTTTGCCGCAAATTGTCGTTGCCTCCGCGCCGAGGGATTCCCCCAAAAATTCGAAAGGCGACAACATGAGCATTCTCGTGGCCACCCTGGTGTCGCTTGGCCTGGCCATCGTATGCGTCCTCGTCCACTACGAGGCGTTCCGGGCGGTGGCGAATTCGGCGATCTCGGCCCGGCAGGCGGGCTTCCCGTCGCGCGGCCGGCTTCTGCTGGTGATCTTCGGCGCGCTTGTCGCCCATACGGTCGAGATCAGCATTTACAGCATCGTCTTCTGGGCGCTGCACGGATACCGCTATCTGGGGCAGATCGTCGGCGAAGTTTCAGGCGGCTGGATCGACTTTCTCTATTTCTCGATTACCAACTACACGACCCTTGGCGTGGGCGACATCCACGCCGAAGGGCCCATGCGGCTGGTCGCATCGTCCGAAGCGCTCACCGGCCTGGTGCTGCTGAGCTGGACGGCGTCCTTCACCTATCTGTCGATGGATAATTTCTGGAAACAGCAGCGCTAATCTTCAACTGGCGGTGGCGCTCTTGGCTTCGGCGCACCGTCTGCGAAAGGCTTCGACCTCTGCTTCGGTCAGGTGCTCGATGCCGATGAAATCGTTCATGCCTTTGCCGGAGCGGATCAATTCGTCGAGCTTGGCCTGAATGGCGGCGCCGTCGCGGTTCTGCGTGTTCTGGATCAGGAACACCATCAGGAAGGTGACGATGGTGGTGCCGGTGTTGATGATCAGCTGCCAGGTTTCCGAATAGTGAAAAGCCGGGCCGGTCACGGCCCATATGATGACGGAGGCGAGGCAAAGGGCAAAAGCCCATGGCCGGCCAGTGGCGTGCGCGACCGCGCCGGCCATAGTGTTGAACGCTTTTTCCATGCAAGGGCTCTATTGGGAGAGAAGCCGGTGACGCATCACCGGGCGATAGAAGGCGGGATCGCAATCCCGCCTTCTGTGATTAAGACGCGGCTTCCGGCGCCCGCAACCGCGGCCGTGCTAGGCGGCTTCGGCTGCCAGATTGACGGCGGATTCGGCAAGTTGGGTGAGGGCAGCGTCGGTCTCTTCCTCTTCGCTCAACGTCATCTCGAGAAGATTGACAGCTTCATCCAGCCCGAGCTCGCCGGCCCACGTCCTGAGCGTGCCGTAACGCGAAATCTCGTAATGCTCGACCGCCTGCGCGGCGGCAAGCAGCCCGGCGTCGAGCGCCGGCGAGGCCTTGTATTCGTCCATGATCTCGGCGCCTTCCTCGGTGATGCCCATGATCGCCGCGCAAGTCTTGCCGACCGGCTTCTTGTCGATCACCTGGAATACTTTCTCGAGGCGGGCGACGTGTTCCTCGGTCTGGCCGTGGTGCTTTTCGAAGGCTGCCTTCAGCTCGCCGCTCTGCGCCGCCTTCGCCATCTTGGGCAGCGTCGCCAGGATTTTCTTCTCGGCGAAGTAGATGTCTTTGAGCGTGTCGTGGAAAAGTTCGTTGAGGCCCTTTTTCGAAGTCGATTTGGTTGTTGGCATGATTGTCTCCCTGGAGGTTGATTGCTCAGTCAAACCCCCTCCGCAACGACTTGTTCCAAAAAGAATCTTAGACGGTCGCAATCATTTGTTGTTGACGGGCCTTCAAGAGGCGTCGCCGGCTGGATTTGGCTCAGCCGGCGAATTTACGTCTGAACGATTTCATGCCTTTTTTCAGCGAAGCGCGCGCCTCGGCGGCGTTCTGCCATCCCTTGAGCTTGATCTCCTTGCCGGTGCCCAGCACCGATGAAAGGAAGAACTGCTCGATCTCGCGGCGAAGTTCTTCGGGGACGTCGTCCAAGGCCACGGATTCATCGGGGGCGTCTTCCTTGTGCGGACAGAAGATGAACCTGTCGTTGCGCACCCTGGCGCCGCCCGGATCCCTTTGTTTCAACCTCACAGCGCCGAGCAGATGGCACTTGATGACCACGCCTGGCGCCGCGGCCGCCTGGTGGATGACAAGCCCGTCCAGCGGGTCACCGTCGTCTCCCAGGGTCGAAGGCACAAAACCCCAATCATAAGGATAACTGTTGCCGACAGGCAAAGGCCGCGAATATTCGAACACTTGCAGCTTCGGTTCGTAGGCAAGCTTTGCCGCCGAGCCTCGCGGCGTTTCGACGACCACATGAAACAGATCGCGGCAGGTTGCAGGAAGCTTGAGATAATTGGTCATGGCAAATCCGGGGCCATCGAGGGCATTCATAGAAACCTGAAGCGCGCGCGGATGTTCCAACCGGCGAGGCGAGCGCTTCTAGCGCGGCTCGCGCGTAAGGCTGAGATAGGTGGGATCGAACTCCGCGATTTCCTGCAGCTTGTCCCAGTCCAGGATCGTCACCGTGTGGTTCGCCCAGCCGATGACGCCGCTGTTGCGCAACGCACTGATGACGCGGTTCATGTGAACCACCGAAAGCCCGAGCACATCGGCGAGCTCCGCCTGCGACACCGGCAGGTAGAAACTCATCTCCTTGGTGCGCTTGACCACCTGCAGCCGCACGAACAGCTCGCACACCAGATGCGCCAGATGCGAGACCTTCGAACGCCGGCCCATCGCCACGATCCATTCGCGGTGGATGGCGCCGTCGACCAGCGTGTCCAGCCACAGCAGGCGGGTAAGGTGCGGCGCGCTTTCGGTAATGCTGCGCAGCTTCGAGTGATCGGCGATAACGACATGGCAGGGCGAGAGCGCGGTGATGCCGTGGTCCATGGTCTTGAGCAGAAAGGCGTAGAGATCGACGAAGTCGCCCGGCACATGCAGCGAGGTGATCTGCCGTCCCCCGTCGGCCAGAACCTTGTAGCGGGCGGCAAGGCCATCGAGGATCAGCGTGCTGTAGCCCAGCCGCGATCCCGATGACACGATATCCTGGCCGACGGCGAAGTGCCGCTCGACCGACATCAGGTCTTCGAGCAGCGCTTTTTCTTCGTCAGACAAGAGGTCGTGCTGACCGAGATTCAAGAAAAGGGCTTCAAGCATCCACGTCTTCCATGAGCCGGCAAAAAAGCGCCCGGTCTCGACGCGTCGGGGCTGGCGTAGGTGATGGGGTATGGGGTTGTGCCCGGCCGCGCGCTATCATTTGATAATTCGAGGCTTTTTCCCCCGCGAAATGGCGGGCGGCCGGATGCCACTCAAGCCCTGCAGGGTCAGTCACCGCGACTGAAGCCAGTCAACCGTGGCTGGCGCCGCGCGGCTGGAAGGCTCTGCTCACGACGGGCATGGTGAATTTGAACACGGTGCGGTCACTTGCGCGAGAATGGCTCGAGGGCAGCCGGCTCGGCGGGGCGCGAGCGACAGCTTGTCGCCAAGCCGGGTCCGGGCGAAGTCGAGCAAAAAATGAAAGGCGCTGCCGACGGCAGCGCCTTTCATCTCTAGAAGCAATGGCAAGCGATAAAGGCTTACCAGCCCTGCATGCTGTACCAGTCGTCGACATCGCGGCGCACACGGTCCTTTTCGATGCCGTAGCGCTCCTGGATCTTGCCTTCGAGCTGGTCGCGTTTGCCCGCGATACGGTCCAGGTCATCGTCGGTGAGCTTGCCCCACTGTTCCTTGACCTTGCCCTTGACCTGCTTCCAATTGCCTTCGACGCGGTTCCAATCCATGGCCGTTTGTCTCCTGTTGAACACAAGGGGCAAACGAGTGATCTGCTCCCAGGTTCCGAAAAAGGGCCTCGTCCCGGGAGTGCCTCACGCCGCCTCCCGCCTCTCGTGCTGGCCTTCCTTGATCTCCTCGGCAAGCTTGTCGCAGATGGCGTCGAGGTCGCCAGGGTTGCGGCTTGTGGCGGCTCTCGATAGCGGCCCGGCAGCCACGCCGTTGGGGTTTGGAGTGGGATGTGCGGTGTGCCTGCCGGGCCCTAGCCAAACTGTTGTGAGCCAGTTGGCCGAGGGTGGCTATATATCAGGGATTGCTAAAATACTTCCTCCAAACGCACGATGGAGAGCGCCGGCTCGCGCTAGGTCAACCGCCGGTCGCTTGAACGTGACATCCGATTGCGCGATTGTCCGCTCCAGAGGGACTGCAGGATAATGAAGCGCAAGGACAAGGCACGGCCTTTCGTGCCGACAGAAATCCATGTCGGCACGCTTGAGGACGACAAGGGAACAATTGGTATTCTATCGGTCCAGACCACCGAAGGGCTGCTGGAGATCGCGCTGGACGAGCAAGCCACCGACGCCATCCTGAAGGCTGTCACCACAATCAAGGCGAAGCTAGACCCGGCATAAAAGAATGCCCGGCAATGAACCGGGCAGAGAGCTCAGGAACGAAGGTCGACCGGGGAGGATGGCCAGACCTCTTGGCTAATTTGCCGTGTCAGTATGACGGCGCAATGAACCCTCATTCGGCCATATCTGCTTCTCGCCAAGCATCAGCCTGTAATTAGCATCCAAGCTGGGGATGATGGTCAGCGCCTCTTTGGCCGAATAGAAGGTCGCTATGGTCGTGGCTACGCCATCAACCACGCGCTGCAGGCGGTAAGCCTCGCGATACGGCTTGTCGTCTTCCACCAATGGTATCCCCCGGGGGATACCTTAGCCGTCTTTGATGACGCTTTCGTGAGCCGTTAGAGATGTCACCGTATGCGATGTCACATCATCATATTTGGCGAGTTTGCTCTATAATACCGGAAATGTCTTGCATGATCTGGCTCCATCGTTGGGGGGCGATGAAGACCTAACGGGTCGCGCAGGGGAGTGTTCCGCCGGCGAGGCGATCGCCGCCGCCCGACGCCCAGGGAAATCCCCGGTCTGAAGGGAACAATAGTCTCCCGACAATGTTTTTGGAGGCACGATGGCGCGCCGCCTTCGTCCCCGCGAACAAGCGCGTCGCAACATCTGGGTCCTCCAGCCCGAGCAGCCCGCCTCGGTCGTCCCCGCACCGGGGCGGGCTTCATTTTTGACGAGACCTTTGAAGACCATGCTTCACGAAGCAGCCAAGATCGCCGAGCAGGCCCATCGCGGCCAGAAGGACAAAACGGGCAGACCCTATATCGAACATCTGCGACGTGTTGCCGAGGCGGTTGAAACGCTGGATGAGAAGACCGTCGCCTACCTGCATGACGTGGTCGAGAAGGGCGAGGGCTGGACGCTTGCCCGGCTCGAAGCGGCGGGGTTTGGCGTCGGCATCGTCGCTGCGGTCGACGCGTTGACCAGACGGCTCGACGAGAGCGAGCAGGGCTTTATCTGTCGGGCCGGGTCCAATCCCCTGGCGCGGCCGGTCAAGCTGGCCGACCTCAAGGACAATCTCTGGCAAGCGCATCAGGCCGGGCTTTCGCCGGCAAAATACGAGACCGGCCTCTACCTTCTCGGGTTGACCGCCCAGGCCTAGAGAGCCTTCACCCTGGGCAGTGCCGCTCCCATGCGCGCCGCAGGGTGGCGGAAGGAAAAATCCTGGGCACAGGAAGTATTACGCCGGAATCCCTTGCCTCAGGAAAAAATAATTGCTATATCCTGGACGTCGATCTTGCTGAACGAACGTTGTTTATGCGCCTTGGCGCCACTGACGATCTTCCCTCTCAATTTCGAAAAAACCGATGCTTGGCACCGTGCCGGGCTCGGGTAATTTGCGTCGATTTGAAAAGGAGATCGCAATGACTACTGGAACCGTAAAGTTCTTCAACGCCACCAAAGGCTTTGGCTTTATCGAGCAGGGCAATGGCCAGCCGGACGTTTTCGTCCACATCTCGGCCGTCGAACGCGCTGGAATGCGCTCCCTCGTCGAAGGCCAGAAGGTAACCTTCGACGTGGTGAAGGATTCCCGCAGCGGCAAGAGCGCCGCCGAGAACCTGCAGGCAGCCTAATCACAGCGCCTTAAGGGTCGTTGACCACGGATGTACTGGCATTGGCCGCAGAGGCGCATTGGAGAAGGTCGGGCTTTGCCCGGCCTTTTTTGATTGACAGCAATTCCAGGAAAAGTGTGACGCGGTTTTCCGTCCGGAATTGCGTCAGACAAAGAGCAATTCCAGGAAAAGTGTGACGCGGTTTTCCGTCCGGAATTGCGTCAGACAAAGAGCAACTCCAGGAAAGGTGTGACGCGGTTTCCGTCAGGAACTGCGTCAGGCAAGGAGAAACGAAATGAAGTCCATCCCGGATACCGGGCTGTTCAAGCCGGTCCCGTCCCGAACGGAAGCCAAGACCGATGCTACCACCCGCGTTGCGCGACAGATTGTAGATCTGGAAGCCAACGCGCGCATCGCCAAGACGGAGCGGTTGCGCGCCGCAAGGCTGGCCCAGGAAGCCGACGCACCTGTCGTCGCGCCGAAGAAGCCGGCCGCGAAGCGTCAGAAGAAGAAGGCCTGAGTCGGCCGTATCGGTTCAGAGCTTGAGCGAAGCCCGGCAGCAGCGTCGGGCTATTCCTTGTTCACCTGAAGCAGATCGCCGGCCGCATCACCGCGCGGCGTAAGCCCACCCAGCATCTTGTCCAGATCGTTGCGATTGTCTCGGCCGTCCAACTCCGGCAGGTCGAGCGAGGTCATGGCTTGCTCGTCGAACTCCACCGCCGCGCCGTAAAGCTGCGCCACTTGCAGGACCAGCTCCTCCACGTCCTCGCGGGCGATGTTTTCATCCAGATGTCGGACCCTTATCTGCTCCGCAACGCGGATCAGATTCACGATGCCATTGACCCGCATTGCGGCCTGGACATGGCAGTGGGCGTCGCTGCGCAGTTTATTGGAATATCTTGGATGCATGGAAAACCTTCCTTCCTGGACGGTTTGTCCCTCGCATGAATTGGTGCTCCCAAAGTGCGCGAATGGCAATACACAAATGTTAAAAATCCAAAATAAATCAACTAGTTAGCAAAATACAACTAATGTGCGGTTCAAGCGTGTTGAGCAATGTTGGCATAGGCCTGTCTTGGCGTATCGAACCATATTGACTGATTATGAGCCAAAACCTATCTATGAGTAAAATGAGGCAGTTACTCATTTGTGGCATGGATTGTCTCGAGGGAGGCGAAAGTGTCTGAGCTGGAACGGCCGCAGCGGTTGCAGATCATGCTGACTGATGAGGAGCTTGCGGCACTGGAAAACTGGCGTTTTGACAAGCGCATGCCGAGCCGGTCGGCCGCCGTGCGGGAGCTTTTGCGGCGCGGCCTGGCGTCCGATGGGTTCCTGGCCGCCGAGAACGGTTCGAGATCGCGGGATTTCGGGGTGCTGTCGTCGACCGCGGACGGTGAGAGCTCTTCGAGCGGTGATTAGCCGTTGTCTTTGCGTGGCGAGGCGCTAGCTAGTGGGCATGACCAATTCCGGGGGCATGAGTCGGCAGGATGCGAGCGTCGATGCGCGACTGGCCGCTATCGTCGATTCGTCTTTCGACGCCATCATCAGCAAGGATCTGAACAGCGTCATCACCAGCTGGAACCAGGCTGCCGAACGCATGTTTGGCTACAGCGCCGAGGAGGCGATCGGCCAATCCATCCTGATGCTCATCCCCGAGCATCTGCAGGGTGAGGAGACCGAAATCATCGCCAGGGTTCGCAGCGGTGACCGCGTTGCCAGTTTCGAAACCACACGCAGGCGCAAGGACGGCTCGCTGATTGCCGTGTCGCTCACGGTGTCGCCAATCAGAAGCAGCGATGGCGAGATCGTCGGCGCGTCCAAGATCGCCCGCGACATCTCCGGCGCCAAGGAAAGCGAACGCCGCATCCGGCTCCTGATGCGCGAGGTCAACCACCGCGTGAAGAACCAGTTCGCGGTGATCCTGTCGATGGTCAGGGAAACCAGCAAACGCTCTGCCAACCCCGGCGAATTCGAGGAGCTGATCCGCTCGCGCATCATGGCGCTGTCGCGCTCGCATGACCTTCTGGTCACCTCGGAATGGGCCGGCGCCAGCCTGTTCGACCTCATCCAGGAGCATCTGAAGCCTTTCGGCCACGAGGAGCGGATCTCGCTGTCCGGCCCACTGCTGACGCTGCAGTCGAACGCCGTGCAGAATCTCGGCATGGCGTTCCACGAGCTGGGCACCAACTCGTCCAAATACGGCGCGCTGGCGGGACAGGGCGGCCATATCGAGATCACCTGGCAGGTTGAGACCGGACCTCAGGCGGAGCGCCGGCTTCACCTCGTCTGGCGCGAGACCTCCAAGGCCACTGGCGATGCCGGCGACGTCAGGCCGGAGCGCAAGGGTTTCGGCACGGTCGTGCTGCAACGGGTGACGCCGCAATCGCTGAGCGGCGCCGCCAGCCTCGAACGGTCGCCCGGCCTTTTGAAATGGGAACTTACCGCGCCGCTCGAGGCAATCATCGTGCCGCAGCTGGGCGCCGAGCCGGCGGGGAGCGATTTCAGCGGTTGACGGCTGGTTTTGCCGCCGATGCACGGACGGCGGGATATCGCCCGGCTGGTTCGGGGATATAGCGCCGGTTTGCGCCTGCCTCGCTCGGCGCGACGTGGGTCGGCACCGGTTCGTTGGGCATTGGCGACGATGGACGGCTACGCCAATCGCGCGCCTCTCGCATCATCATCCAAAGTTCCGCCAATCGGGCGACAGCGGCGGCGATCGCCCATATAAGCGGGATCAGTGCGGCGAGCTTGACCATGAGATGCAGGTAGTGGGGCGACGGAAGCCGCACAAGGTGGCCTGACATTCGCCGGTAAACCGAACGAAGCCCCCTGTCTGTCGCTGTCTGCCGGGGCACCTTCACGAATTGCTGCAACCGGAAAGCTTTTCGTGCATTCTTGGGAATGACCTCGATGTTCCACCCCGACACGCCCGCCAAATGCTGCTCCTATTGCGGCGGCCGCGACCATGATTTCGAGGATTGCCCGAAGCGCAAGGCCGATGCCGAGAAAGAGCGGGCGGCCGACCCCGCGCCTGCGGTCGTCGGCGGGGATGCCCGCGAAAAATCCTGAGGCAGCGTTCCTTCGCGCCGCGTCTCGGTCAGGTGTCGCAAACGACCCGCCCTCGATCCCGACGAAAAGAAATACCGCCCTTGATCCTGCATTGGCAGCCTGGTCACGATGGAGCGCAGCCCGTAATCCAGCCCTGACTTTTTCTGGGATGGTCGAAGCAGAAGCGTCGAGCCGGTTTATACAGGCGGGACGGGGGTAGGCGGGTGGCCGATATCGTCTCGATCAGGGTAAGTACGAGGCCTGCCGGGCTGGTGTCGGCGGTACGCTTGCGGCTGTTCGCTTTCATCGCCATCGCCGCCTTCATGATCGCCGGTCCGGCCGCCGAGCAGGTGTTCGGCGTGCGGACGGACTGGCTGCGCTCCTGGACCATGTTCAGCGCGATCGGCATTGGCGTCATCGACGCGTCCTTCGAGATCCGCCGGCCCGACGGCGCGCTTGTCCCGCTCGACCGGTTCGAGATGCTCGGCGCTGCCCACGACGGCAAGCTGAAATGGATCCAGAACCGCGAGCAACTGGCTTCCGTCATCAAGCGGCTCTGTAGCGCCGCCGGGCCGGGCGCCGACATCCGTGTCCGCGCGCGCCAGGCCGCGCGCAGCGGCTGGCAGGTCATCCATACCGATGCCGAAAATGCTTGCGCCGACTGACCGCGTCGCTGACCGGCCTGGCCGGCATTGGGTGCACGCCGTTGCCGCACGCTTTGTCGACTGGGCGGTCCATAGCGAGGGCTCGTCGCGTTCATCCGCATCGATCCGCATCGGACTGGCCATGCTGTTCTGGTCGCGCTGGGCGGGCGAGTTGCTGCTCTATATGGACCCGTCGCCGATCGGCCTGTTCCTGGCGGCCAACTTCTTCGTCGCCACCGCGCTGCTCTTCGTCGGCTATCGCAGCCGCTTCGCCGCTTTATGGACGGGCGCGGTCGGGCTGGCGATGTATTATTATTTCGGCTTCCAGCTTGGCCGCGAGCCCTGGACCCACCATCATGTCTATCTGCTCGCCGTCGCCGCACTTCTGATCGCGCTCACCCCTTGCGGCCGCTCCTATTCGCTCGACCGCTACCTGGTGGTGACGCGCGCCGAGCGCGCGGGCGTTGCGCCGCCGCCGGAGCGCGGCAATCAGTGGGGGCTGCGGCTGATCGTGGTGCAGCTTTCGGTGCTCTATTTCTTCGCCGCCTTCGACAAGACGACCTACGCCTTCCTGAGCGGCGCGCGGCTCGAGGCGATGTTCCTGTGGTTCTACGCCGGCTCGGACTATCCGGCCGGCCTTGCCTGGCTCGCCAGGATCGTGTCGCTGGCCGTGGTCGTGCTCGAATATAGCCTGGCCTTCGGCCTGCCGTTTCGTCGCACAAGACGCTTTCTGGTCCTGCCGGGCCTCGCCTTTCACGCCATCATCTATGTGACGCTGCCGGTCTATACGTTCAGCGCCACCATGGCGTTGCTCTATCTTGCCTATTTCGATGCCGATGCCGTCGACAGGGTCGTTACGCGACTCCAGGGGATCGGATCAGCAGCGACCAGCAGAGAGGAAGTTTCGTGAAGCGTGGTTTATTCTTTTCAGACGCCGCGGTGGTCGCAGCGGCGGCAATCGGTTTGACCATCATCTGCGGCGCGGCCCGTGCCGGCGGCGCGCAGGACTATTATCCCGGGCGCAACTGGGGTTCCTTCAACGGCGGCCAGATGAACACGTCGCTGCTTGTGTTCCGCGACCTCAACAGGAACGGGATCTACGATCTCGGCGACCTGCCGATGTCGCATGTGGCCGTCGAGCTCGACAAGCCGAACGGCACCACCATCATGCGATTGACCAATGTCAGCGGCTTCGCCAATTTTCGCATGTCGGTCATCCAGCGCGATCTCGAAGTTGTCGATCCCGGGCACTATGCGTTCCGGGTCGTGCCGCCGCCGGGATTTTCCGTCACCACCGGCAACGCCTCGCAGGAAAGCGACTATGTCGTGTCGCCCGGATCGCCAGGCGACATGATCGCGACGCGCACCACGCACCCGGTCGGCCTTGCGGCGGATCTGACGATCAGCGGCGAAACGACCGCCGGGTCGCGCGTTTCCCTCACCGGACCGGACGGAGTAAGCACAGCCGCCAAGGTCGAAGCGGACGGGCGCTTCAGTGTAGCCGTGACGCCAGGCGAATGGCTGGTCGACATTTCGAACGACGGGGCGACGCAGCGGCGCAAGGTCGTGGTTGGCCAGGCGCCGGTCGTGCTCTCCGCCTTTCTGGGCAAGGGCGGACCCGCCGGGGAGCCGCTGCCCAACCAGCATGTCGTTGGCTTCGATGATTTGATGACGACGCCTGGAGTGTTCGAAGTTCCAAACGGTTATGGCGGGCTCAACTGGTACAATCTCGTTGCCATGCACCAGCGCTTCACCGACGGCCCGGGCTACATCAACACGACCATGTCGGGCGAATTCATCGCCTATAACAGCTCGGGCCATCCAGCCCAGGTGTTCAGCGACAAGCCGTTCGATTTCACGGGCGCCTATTTCGGCGCCGGCTGGGACGACGCGGAGGGCGAGACACTTATTCTCAAGGCCTGGCGCGGCGATGAGCCTGCCTATGAGGATCAGCTGGTGCTGTCGGCAAACGGGATGGTCTATTTCGCGGCCGACTACAGGCGCATCACGCGGCTCGAAATCCGCACACAGCATTACTGGCAGGCGGCAATCGACGACTTTGCCTATCGCACCGGTCCGTAGGGCGGTTTCACCAGGGCGGGCCGCTTTATCATCATCATCTTGACTGAACGCAATTCCGGGCGGGAGCTATGGCGAAGTTGCCGGGCCGGACCGCTTTCCTTCGGCGCGGTGCCGATCCGCCTGAGTGGGGCACGCATTAAGCTCAGGCCGCGTCAGCAAGACGCTCTCGGGGAGGCTCCACAGGAGCGGGGGCCACCGTCCGAATGGCCGAAGCCGTTGCTGAGAGCGCCGCCGCCATGGCTGCCGTTGCCGCCGGAACTGCCGTTTCCGCCGGAACTGCCGTTGCCGCCGGTGCCACCGTTACCGCCGGTGCCACCATTTCCGCCAGTGCCGCCGTTTCCGCCAGTGCCGCCGTTTCCGCCGGTGCCACCATTTCCGCCGGTGCCGCCGTTACCTCCAGCGCCACCATTTCCGCCAGTGCCGCCGTTTCCACCGGTGCCGCCGTTTCCACCGGTGCCGCCGTTTCCACCGGTGCCGCCGTTTCCGCCGGTGCCGCCGTTACCTCCAGTGCCGCCGTTACCGCCGGTGCCGCCGTTGCCTCCAGTGCCGCCGTTTCCGCCGGTGCCACCGTTACCTCCAGTGCCACCATTCCCGCCGGTGCCGCCACCATTCCCGCCGCCGTTCCCACCGGCGCCGCCATTGCCGCCGGCGCCGCCATTGCCGCCGGCGCCGCCACCATTGCCACCGGCTCCACCGTTACCGCCAGCGCCACCGTTGCCCCCATTCCCACCGTTACCGCCAGTGCCGCCGTTTCCGCCGGCGCCACCATTTCCGCCATTGCCACCATTCCCGCCGCCAATGGCTGCCGTCACAAGAGCGCGCTTGGCCTCCTGCAACATGGCTTTCCGGTCCATCGACCGCTGGAATCCATCTCCCGATTCCGGCAGGACCGATGCCGCGCGCGTTGCCGTGGCCGTCGGCAAGAACAACATGGTCGACGCGAGCAGCGCCGACGCCAGAATGCTCCTGAAGTGGAACCGTGCGATATTCGTCATGAATGGGAAAACCTCAAGCGTCCCGCCGACCAGACAGGCTCCGCGCCGGTGCTGATTGAAAAGATTCCACCGCCCGCGAACCCCGTCGCGCCTTAATAAACCGGTTCGAAGCCGGTTCTTCGACCGTCCCAGAAAAAGTCAGGTCTCGACGCTGCGCTTGTGCATCCAGGTCGTCCCGCGCAGCGCTCGCTTCATCCCTTCAGTGCGCGCGCCGCGGCCTCGGCGAAGGAGATATCGCCCTTGATCTCGCGCATCGCCATCGAGGTCACCGTGCGGCGCACGCCGGGGAGGCGGCTGAGCTCCTCGCGCAGCATGCGGTCGAGCGCCATCATGTCGACGGTGACGATCTGCAACAGATAGTCGGCTTCGCCGGTCGTGGCGTAGCAGCGGCGGATCAGCGGGTGTTTCTGCACCGCCGCCTCAAAGGCGTCCGAGACCTCGAAGTCGATCGACACCTGGATGAAAGCCTCGATGCCGAAGCCGATCCTGGCCGGATCGATACGGGTGGAATAGCCGCGGATGACGCCGGCTTCCTCCAGCGCCTTGACCCGTTTCCAGCACGGCGTCTTGCTCAGGCCCACGGCTTCGGCCAGCTCGCCGAAGGAGATTCGCGCGTCGCGCTCCAACGCAGCGACGATCCGGCGATCGATGGCATCAAGCATGGTTCGTTCTCCTGGATCGGCACAATCAGTGATGATCGTCCTTCAGTTTCTTCTATCTGGATAACACAAAGGAACAATGTTCAAGGCGAAAACGCTATCCTCGGCTCAAATCGGCAGGCGCGAGGAGAACAGCCGTGGACAAGCATATGAGCCGGCAGGAGTACCACGTCCGCATCGAGGCGCCGGAGATGCGCGACTATGGCGTCTACCTGAAATGCGATCAGCTGCTTGCCTGCCAGAAGCCTTTGGCCGAGATGGCCAATGCCGACGAATTGCAGTTCCAGATCGTCCACCAGGTCGAGGAGTTGTGGATGAAGCTCATCGCCTACACGCTGGTCGATGTGCTCGACTATCTGGACAAGCAGGAAACGCACCGCATTCTCACGCTGATGGGTCGCGTGCACAGGCTGATGCGCATGATGACGGCGCAACTCGATCTGCTCGAAACCATGTCGCCCAAGGAATACCAGCAGATCCGGCTGCAGCTCGGCAATGGCAGCGGCCAGGAATCGCCGGGCTTCAAGCTCATCCTGCGCATGCCGCCGGATCTGTGGCGGGCCTTCAAGGCAGCCTATCTCGGCGGCCGCGGGCTCTCCGTCGAGGACATCTACGATGCCCATTACGACCATGGCGACGCCTATGTCGTGGCCGAGGCGCTGATCGAGTTCGACGAGCTGTTCCAGAAATTCCGCGCCAACCATCTTTACCTTATCCACCGCTCGATCGGGCTTGGCTCGAAGTCGCTGAAGGGCCGCCCGGTCGAGATGCTGGAAGGCGGCGCCCGCCACCGCTTCTTCCCCGAGCTATGGGACATTCGCTGCGAGATGACCGACCGCTGGGGCGCCGCCTACGGCACGGTGCGCGAGTCGATCAGCCATCCGCCGCAGGTGAAGGCGGGATAGGGGCTCCTCGCCCCGCGCGAAGCGCTCCGATATGCACGATAGCGTGCATGGCAACTTGGCGCATACATTCTCTTATACTGCGCTGGTCGACCCCCACTCCGTCTCGGCTTCGCCGAGCCACCTCTCCCCCGATCGACGGGGTAGAGGAAAGGCGCCAAGCTTTTGCCCCCCAACGCTCGTCCAGCAGCGCTCCCTTCCTTTCCCTCCGGAGGGGGGAAAGGTGGCGCTGCGAAGCAGCGACGGATTGGGGGAACCACCTGGCAATCAAGCCCCGGGCCGATCAGTCACGCCAGTCACAGAAGATGTACATAGCGTGGCGAGCCGAGGGGGGAGGTGGCGCGGCGAAGCCGCGACGGAGAGGGGCCTTCGTAAAGCAAAAACCCTGGAGGTGCAGGCTCCAGGCGTTGGCCGTGCAGCAATTAGTCCTTCACCGCCAGCACTGCCCCTCTCCAATCGCTTCGCGGCCACCTCTCCCCGCTTTGCGGGGGCGAGGAACAGGGCGCTTCCAAACAATTTTCCCACCCCTGTCGGGATCTCCACCTTCCACCCGTCCTTGGGGCATCAACCGACAAACCCTGGAGGGACATTATGGAAACGCAATCGACCTGGCAGACCGCCGCCATTCTCATCGCCCGCCTGATCTTCGCCGCCATGTTCGCGATGGGCGTGGCCTTCAAGTTCATGGATATGGGAGCCACAGCCGGCTACATCGCCGCCGCCGGCTTCCCGTTCCCGCTATTCCTCGCCTGGTGCGCGGCGATCCTCGAAACCCTGCTGGTGCTGGCCTTCCTGACCGGCGCCTTCATGACGCCGCTGGCGCTGATCGGCGCGGTCTATGTCGTCTTCCTCGGCTTTGCCTTCCACGGCCCGTCGCACTGGGCCTCGAACCAGGCCGAGTTCGGCGCCTTCATGTCCCACTTCCCGTTCGCCGCCGGCCTGCTCTATGCCGCCGCGCACGGACCGGGCAGCGTGCTTGCCCTCAAGCAGGGCTGGCCGGGCCGGGCGTGAGCATTGCCTTCTCCCCGTTTACGGGGAGAAGGTGCCCCGCAGGGGCGGATGAGGGGCAGCGCCAGCTTTTAGATCGGCGCTGCGCCGACCTCACAGCTGATCGTTATACGGCTCCTTCATCTGCCCGACCATGCGGGCAAGCTTCGAGAAGGATGGAATGTCGGCTTCGGGCTGGCACTGGTTGGCGAGCTCCAGCAGCCGGATCGGGAAATTGACGGCATCGCGGCTCGATGCCGACATGCCGCCCGAGCGCTCCTCGCTGGTTTCGCTGGCCTCGGCCTTGCGCAGCGCGATGTCGATCTCCTCGACGGTGAGAATCCCCTTCCTGACCAGCACATGGTTGATCGCGGCGACGGCCATCAGCAGGCCTTCGAGCTGAAGATTGGCGACGTTCATGATTTTTCTCCCATCGGTTGCGGATGAAACGCGCGAGCGGCGGTTACGATCCGGGTGCGGGTCGGATCGTCTATGGCCTTGCCTCGGCAAGCAACTGCGTGCGACGGGCAAGGGCCGCAGCCACCGATGTCACCAGCCGGTCCGGAAATCCCCGCGGCAGGCCTTCGATGACGGCCTCTGTCTGTCGCCTGGCATTCTGGGCCAGATCGTCGCAGAGCGCCAGCATCGCCGATCTGCCGACGCCGGCAAGATCTGCCGTCTGCAGGAAATGGCGCCTGGCAATGCCATGGATGGCGTAGTGATTGCTGTCTCCCACCGCCATCGCCAGCCTGAATTTGTTTCGCGGCACCTGGCCGGAATCGAAACTGGGCTGGGCGCTGAGCACGTCATAGAGCGGGGTCAGGCGAAAGCCGCCACCCGGCAGAAGGAAGATGCTGAAGTTCTTGGCGTGCCCGTCGGTGGCGCCCAGCAGCCAGAAGACGATGTTCGCCCGCATGAATGTCAGGAGGTCGGCCTCCGGCGTATCGCTGCCTGTCAGCAGGCGCAGCATGTCGCGCAGGCCGGGGCCGCCATCCGACTGGTATTTGCGGCTCGGCGGCACCGACAAAGCCTGGCAGAAATCTTCCTGCGGGAGCCGTAGCAGGCGTCCGTCCCGCGCCCAGAGGCGGTCGAACCGCTCGACGACCAATGTCCTTCGTCCGGCAAAGTCGACGATCTCGGTGCGGGCGACGGGAACCCCCATTCCCTGGAGAAGCCTGAGGCAAAGGAATTCGTTCTCGACACTGTCCGACAGGTCGATGCCATTGGGCAGGCGGCCGATCTGCGGCTTGAGGATGTGGGTGGTTGCCGTCGTGCCGGAGGGCTTGAACCATCGGCCGCCTTTACGCAGCAGGGCGGTCTTCTCCTGCGCGCCGGCGATCGAGATGCGGAAGTCCGGGTCCGGGCCGAGGCCCAGCGGCGCCGACCCCAGATTGGCGAGCATGCCGGCGATCTCGTCGTCGCCGACAGCCTTGCCCTCGATGTCGCCGGTCGCTCCCGGGTCGAGCCCGTCGGGCAGAAATTGCATTGCGCCGACGCAGTCATGGCCAAGCGCCGCGAGCAAGCTGTAGGCATCCGTGCCGGCGGCGCCGACACGCTCGGCGATGCGCCTGCGGATGTCTGTGCTGTCGGGCAATAGATTGTCGAAGACATTGATGACCGGCGCGCCGATATAGCGGTCCTCGCGCAGGGGCAGCGACAGCGAGATCGGGAAGGTGCCACGAAATGCGAGCCACTCGTCGGCGTAGCGGAAGTCGACGGCGCCGCTGGCCTGGCGTTGAAACACGCCGACGAAACGCCCGTTGAGGAAAACGTTGAGCGGCACATATGCCCGCCGCCTGGTCATCAGAACAGGTCTTCGATATCGGTGGCCTTGCCGCGCGGCCGTACGACCAGCTCCAGGTCAAGGGCTGAAAGCGCCGCCATCAGGGTGCGCAATTGTATCGCCGGCTCGCCGGCCTCGAGCCTGGACAGCGTACCCTGGCGCAGATGCGTCCGGTCGCCAAGTTCCGCCTGGGTCAGGTCAGCCTGTTTTCTGGCTCGTCGCAGGACAGCGCCGAGCTGCTTCTCGTTACGGGCGATCTGGTCGGTCATGAGAGGCGCTCCAGCGTAGGAGTGGAATATACGCGGTCACGTATCAAAATTCAATATACGGAATCGCGTATATTTTAGGATTATACGAGAATGCGTATAAAAATAATTAATACGCGATCGCGTATGAGGCCAGTTTATCGAGAATTTGCCGGCGTCAGCGCGTCGAGCACCAGAAGCGCATGGTCGATGCGCCATTCATCCTGCGGCGCGACTGTGCCAGCAGCAAACAGCAACCGGTCCATCACCGGCTCGCTGAGCAGCCAGCGTCGCATCGTTTCGATCGCGGCATCGCCGGCATTGTCCCAAAAACCCCGGTTGGCCTTTTCCTTGACGAGCTGTTCGGCATCGCCGTGAAAAAACTTCGCCAGCTGCAAAGTCGCATTGGGCGAGGGCGAGGCGAGCCAGGCCGCCAGTGCCGCGTCGAGATCGCCGCCAATGATCGCGATGCCGCTTAGCCAGCCGCCAGGATCGAGTTCGTCGGGATGCTGCTCGAGACCGTGGCGCCAGGCAGCAGCGAACAGCGCGCTCACCGGCGATTGCTCCTCGGGCGGCCAGCCTTGCCATCCGCCATAGTTCAGCTTGCCGGCGATAATGGGCGGATCGAGGCCGTGCCGACCCTGATCGCCGAGAGCCAGTTCGAGAATCCGTGGCAAAAAATGCTTGTAGTCGTTGACATCGCCGACCGTCGTCATCGCCCAGCCGCCGTAAGAGCCGAGCCGCTCGCCGCTTAGTTCCCGCAACGGCGCCGAGGTCAGTGTTGCAAGGATCGCGGCGGCGTCGCGCGCCGGCGATGCGTCAAGCACGCGCGGCGGCGGGTAGGACGCAAACGCCGCGTAGCACTTGTCGATCACGTGCTGGAGTTCGGGCTGCATGGCGGGCTTATACACGGGCGCGCTGAACCCGCACAGGGCCGGCACCAGGCGCCGATCTTACGCTTCCATCCAGCGCTGGCCGTATTCGGCCCAGAGCTGCTTGATTTCATGGCCGCCGAGCGCCGGCGTCTGGCGGTCGCCATAGGAGATGAGGACGGCGCTCAAATCGTACTGGCCGTCGGCCTGGACGATGAAGCGGATCGCTTCGCCGAGCGGCCTTGAATGGAAGACAGGATCGGCCTGGCCCCGGCCGAGGCTGCGAACGCCCGAAATGCTTGCAGGCGCATGCCGCATCCGAAAGACGGATGCCATGGCAGGTCTATCCATGCCGCTCTCCGCGATTCTTTCACGGAATGATTCCATAAGCGCCAGCTAATGACCAGACCGACGCTGTCATAGGCAAGCGCCAGCCCCGGCCGTCCCAGAAAAGGTCGCTCCCAAAGACCAGCCGTGTCCCGAAAAAGGCCGGACGCAAGCGCCCGGCCTTCCTCCCGCGCGGTTGCCTCTCGGGCGAACCGCGCTCGCTACTGTATTGCCGGCTTAACGCTGCCAGCGGCGGAGCCAGTCGGGCTCCGGATCGGAGGTGCTCCGGCCGATCGCCATGCCGACCAGCACGCCAAACAGGCCGCCGATCAGCACTGCTGTCGAGATGGTGCCGGGGTTCTGCTGTACCGTTTCCGAAACGCTCTGCGCCTGGTTGCGCAACTGCCTTGCGGCGCGCGACGCGCGATCGGAAGCGCCGCTGTAAAGGTCGGAAGCGCGATCGGCCGCGCCATTATACAAATCAGAAGCGCGGCCGGCGGCGCCTTGGTACCAACCCTGCGCTGCCTCCACGGCTTCCTCGGCCTGCTCGGAAAGCGCCCGATTGAGCCGGCTGACCTCGCGCTTGAGCTCAGTGATCTGCTTCTTCATCGCGTCCTCGGACGCTTTGGAAGAGCGAGTGTTGGCACGCGAAGCCGCACTGCGGGTGCGGGCCGCACCGGTCGCCGGTTTGGCGGTGCCGTTTGCCGTCGTGGTGTTGGTGTCATTGTCTGCCATGGGTCTCTCCTTTTGCTTCCTGCAACGGCCCAGGAGCCGCATGGTTCCAACGCCAAGGCGGCGAAACGGGCTTGATCACGCATAAGGGCCACGAGGAGACCCCGCGACCCTTATGCGACGAAACGATTGAGGGATTACTTGCCGCAATTCTTGTCGTTGACCGTCTGCCCAACGTTGCCGGCGTTGGTGCCGTTGGCATCGCCCTGAGCGCTCTGCGGGCCGTTCGGGCAGTTCTTGTCGGCGTTGGAATTCATGGCACCGCTGGTCGTGCTGCCGGTCGTCGTGCTGGTATCCGGCGAAGCCTGGTCAGGCGAGGTGGCTGGTGTCCGCGGTTCGACGGTGATGGTCTGGCCGCTGCCGCTCGCGCCATTGTTTCCGTTGGCATTGCTGGCAGTCTGGGCCATCGCCGCCGCGGCGAGACCTATTGTCAGGGCCGAAGCCGCAAGGATCCTCGTAAGCATGATCTTCTCCTCTGGTTACATCGAATTGTCGCGCTGCGACCAAGGGGAGAACCACCCCGGGAGATGATTGTTCCGAGAAAATTCCAATCGATTTTTTAGGAACGATTGATCGCCTGCCGGAATGACGATCCACCGGAAGGTTGAAGAAATAGGAAGATTTACCTAATTATATACGTGACAAAAGTGACGCATTGGGATATAAATGATCCCAAGGAGTTACCCAAATGACCGACCTTCAGAACCCGATCTTCAACGACGAAGACAAAGCCCGCGAAGCCCTTGAGGCGGTCCGCTGGCCGAATGGTCCCTATTGCCCGCATTGCGGCAACGCTCGCCCGGAAAAGATCGCATTGATCGAAGGCAAAAAGCAGTCTCACCGTCCGGGCCTTCGCTATTGCAACGAATGCAAGGGCCAATTCACCGTCACTGTCGGCACCGTGTTCGAGCGCTCCAAAATTCCGCTCACCAAGTGGTGGCTGGCAACGCATTTGATCGGCGCCTCCAAGAAAGGCATGTCTGCGCACCAGCTGCACCGCATGCTTGGCGTCACCTACAAGACCGCTTGGTTTATGGCCCACCGCATCCGCGAAGCCATGAAGGAAGACGTGAAGTCATCCGGCCCGCTTGGCGGCGAAGGCAAGACTGTTGAGGCCGACGAAATGTATATCGGCAAGCGCGAGACGCCGCGTAAGCCATCGCCGCAGCGCAAGGGCCGTCCCTACCTCAAGTCGGGCGGCAACCAGAAGCGCACTGTCGTCGGCCTTGTCGAGCGCGGCGGCAACGTCCGCATGTTCCATTTGAACGATGCTACGGCTTCCACTGTGCGCGATGTGCTGGTCCGCAACGTGGATCGCGCTTCGACGCTCTACACCGACTCCTCGCGCCTCTACACCCGCACGGGCGAGGAATACGCCTCGCACAAGACCACCAATCACGCGGCCGGCGAATACGTTCGCTACGAAGGCGATGTGACTGTCCATTCCAACACGATTGAGAACGTGTTCTCAGTCTTCAAACGCGGCATGGTAGGCGTCTACCAGCACTGTGGTGAAGCGCACTTGCACCGCTACTTGGCCGAGTTTGGTTTCCGCTACAATCGCCGCGCCAAACTTGGGTTCACCGATCAGATGCGCGTTGACGCCATCATGGAAGGCATCGAAGGCAAGCGTCTGACTTATCGAAGTGCTCACTAGGGCAAAGACTCTTCGCCAGAAGGCGCGTAAGCTCGCCCGCAAAAGAAAACGGGAGGGCTTAAAATGAAAGATATCAAGTACTCTTCGCTAGAGGGATTCCGCACAAGTCCAGACAGGACTTCATTAGAGATAGGGGTCAAAAGGGCAGATGGCCGGTCAATGGTACTGTCCATCCCCTATAAGCACATGTATTCCCTCATCGATCACGCCGTATGGTGCGCATCACTTTGCGAACAAAAGGCAGGACAGACCGACGCAAGCCAAATTCCATGGCTACCGTTACAAGAATCGCAAAGCCTTCATTTCGAAAACGATAGGGCCGTGGGTCTAGGCCTGAAGATTGGCAGCGGGGGCCTTCTGCGCATTCTGCTCCCCTATGCGCAAGCTCGCGCCATTGCGGAAGACTTATTGCGCCAGATTCCAGACTCCAGTCGTCAGAGCCCGGGTCCGGTACATTGATATCGAACATCGGGCCTCCTCGACAGGGTGACGACGACCTATGCACGCTTAGGCTTTTCTCGCGTCGTAGGAGTTTTCGCTTGCTTCTCCGCCGCTGTCTTTTTCTGGATTTTGTGATCGGGCGGCGTTTTCACTAATCGCTCCATAATGCGCTTAGTCTCATCCAGGTCTTTGTCTTTGTCGGTGTCAGCCATGGCTAGCGATCTTGAGGATCATTTTGACAGAGTCGAATGGGTTCGGGACGAAATCAGGAACGTTCTTACCAAGGAAGTTGACGATTTTGAGTACGGTTCGGCCTGCCAACTCGAAACTAAGGTGGTCGGGCTCAAAAAGTATATCATAGCTCGCCCGAACACGCCGATGCCTAAGAGCATTCCCATCCGTGCTGGCGTTCTCAAGAATGAACTGCGGGCTGTTTTGGATAGCCTCGCTTGCACCTTGGCGATCCGCTTCAAAAATAGCTCCGACATTGGCGACGTGTCTTTCCCAATCGCTGACAGCGAAGACGCCTTTAAGAAATCCTGGATGCAATCCAGAATCGAAAAACTCTCACCATCCGACCAACAACTAATCGCAACGCTAAGGCCGTTCAAAGGTGGCAACGACTGGCTTTACGCGCTGCATGTCAATGATCGAACTAGGAAGCATCGAAGGCTGTTGACTACAGCCGTTTCGACCAAGGGAATCGCCATTACAGGCGGCATCCATTTCAAATCCGACAAGTTCGCATATGGCGGCAACCTTGCTGATGGCGTCGTCGTCGCCGAACTAGGGCCTTTCTCGTTTCCCGAACTAAAGGTCTCTGCCAGCATCTGCTTCGCCGAACCGCCTTTTCTGCAAGGCAAAGAGTTGGTTTCCACGCTTTACCAACTCACGCGCCATGTTGAGGCGGCGCTTAAAATCTTCAACTGAATAGCCCGACGCGAGGATTTCAGCCTCGGTCAGGCCACCCAATTCATCTGCCGGCCTGTCGGCCTCCGGCTTATTCGAATCTGCTACTTTTGTCATCTATATAATTAGGAAGATTTACCTATTGCGTCTTGCGGGGTGAGGGCAGCTCTGCTATGATTTTATCCATGGTGCTGATTTGCGCCGATGACCCGCCGCCAGGCGGGTTTTGTTTTTTGCGAGCCCTTTCATGCCCCGCTATGCCACCCTGATCATCGCTGACGACGGCGCTGAAATCGTCAGCGCCATCGGCGAGTTCGAGTCCGCACCGCATCGGCCCGGGCGCGTCGAGCAAGTCCCGTCCGGCGTGCTGATCGGCATGGTGCGTGGCGGCCCGCTCGACGCCGTCAGCGGGTTCGGCTTTCCGAGCCGAGGCCTCGACCTGTCGTCCGTCAGCGCTCTGACCGCGCGGCTGCAGGCGGCATCCGGTTCGCCCGTGCCCAAGGCGATCCGTGCCAAGCCGCGCAAGAAGCCAGCCCGAAAAAGGGCAAGGACAAAGGCCGCGGTCAAAGCACCGGCCATCGATGCAGGCGCGCATGGCTAAGGCCCGGCCGGTGCGCCGCCCCAGCGCCAGGACGGCGCGGCGCAAGTCGACAACCATCCCGTCTGGCCCCATCAGACCGAAGCGCGTGAAGAAGACGCTGGGCGATGATTTCGCCGCAGCCTTGCGTGCCGATTTCCGCGCCCATGGCGCCGGCGTCATCGCGGCGGTGCGGGCGGAAAAGCCTGACCAGTATCTGAAGGTCGTGCTGACCATGCTGCCCAAGGAGTTTTCGCAAGGTGTGGCCAGTGAAAACAGTCTCGACGGGTTGAGCGATGAGGAGATCCGCAGCCGCATCCGCGGCCTCGAAGCGAGCGTCCGGCCATTCCTCGATCAGGACCTATCTGGCCCTGCTCGAGGAGATGGAGAAGAGACGCCGAAATAATCTGCTCGGCGCCTATAGGCCCTACGCGCGCCAGGCTGATTTTCATGCCGCGGGGGCGACCAACCGCGAGCGCCTGTTCATGGCCGGCAACCAGCTCGGCAAGACCAGGGCAGGGGGTGCGGAATGGGCCATGCATCTCACCGGCCGCTATCCGGACTGGTGGGTCGGCAAGGTCTTCGACACGCCGGTTCGGCTCTGGGCCGCCGGCGTCACCGGCGAGGGCACGCGCGACAACCCGCAGCGCGTGCTGGTCGGCCCGCCGCAGCAACAGGCCGCCTGGGGCACCGGCATGATCCCGGCCGACGCCATCGCCGACACGGTGATGGGCCGCAGCACCCCTGGCGCAATCGACAGCGTCATCGCGCGCTGGGGCGGTGGCGGCGACGTGCAGCCCGGCGAAAGCGTGCTCTCCTTCAAGAGCTACGAGAAGGGCCGCGAGAAATGGCAGGGCGAGACGCTGCATGGCGTCTGGTTCGACGAGGAACCGCCGCTCGACATCTATTCCGAAGGCCTGACCCGCACCAACGCGACGGACGGCATCGCCATCGTCACCTTCACCCCGCTGCTCGGCATGAGCGATGTGGTGTTGCGGTTTTTGAGTGCGGCGGAGCTGGAGAGGATGGGGAAGGGGTGAGGAGCCTCTTCCTTCTCCCACAAGGGGAGAAGGGGAAACCGCGGCGAAACCATGATTTGCGATATCGCGTTGATCGCAATCAGGAGGCGAGTAGTTTCCGGCACATATGCTCGGAGATCGATCTTGCGCCAGGCCTCACTCGTATTTCTTCTCTGCTCGCTCCTCTCGGCCTGTACCGGCTCCGGCGGCGACTGGCGCGCCGACGCGATCGCGGCGGCGAAGGCCAAGATGCTGAACCTGATCAACGATCCCGCCGCCACCTTCACGCATGTCGAGTTCACCGGCGACAATTCGAGCGGCCAGACCTGCGGCGTCATCGTCACCAAACGTGGCATCTTCACCAAGCAAGCCCGCTTCATCGTTTATATCGACGGCGCCGGCCCCAATGTCGAACCGGGCCTCGGCTCGTCCATGTCGCAGGCCGACTTCGACTGGGCCTGGAAGAGCGAATGCGTCAACGAAGGCTATAAGGGCTAAAGGCTGTCCCGCGACGGCGTTATTCCTCTTCGGCCACCATGCGGTCGAGGTTTTCGTTGAGGCGCCGCATCAGCGCGAGCAGCGTTTCGATCTCGTCGTCGCTGAAACCGGCCAGCGCCCGCTCCGACCCCTCATGCAGCGCCTGGCGCGCGTCAGGCAGTTTTTGCAGCGCCGCCTCGGTCAGCGAGATCAACTGGCTGCGGCCGTCATCGGGATCGGGCGTGCGGCGGATCAGCCCGTCGCGCTCCATGCGTGACAGCATCTGCGCCATCGACGGCTGCTCGATCTTGGCCAGCCGCGCCAGATCCTTTTGCGGCATCGCGCCGCCGTCGCGCAGCAGATAGACCACCGGCAACTGGCCGATCGAGAAACCGAACGGTTTGACGCGCCGCTCGCCCAGACGGGCGAAGCTGCGCGAGGCCATGTTGATGAGCGGGGCGGGGTTCGAGAACAGATTCCAGTCGGTCATGATTTTTCTGTCTTGCATAGGTGCCTATGGATATTATATAGGCTCCTATATAAATCAATGCGAGATCCCTGTCCATGACCGGAACGACCCGAATCCCCGCTGGTAACAACCTGCGCATCGCCATCATCGGTGCCGGCCCTGCCGGCCTGACGCTGGCCCGCATCCTGCATCTGGCCGGCATTGCGGCCGTCGTCTTCGAACGCGAGGCGCATGCGCTGGCCCGCCCGCAGGGCGGCACGCTCGACCTCCATGCCGAATCCGGCCAGCTTGCGCTGCGCCGCGCCGGCCTGGAGGCGCAATTCCTGCGCATTGCGCGCTATGAGGACCAGGGCAGCCGTCTCTATGACAGCCGTGGCATGTTGCTGCTGGCCGATGACGACGACAGCGGCGACCGGCCGGAAGTCGACCGCACGGCGCTGCGCGAGATCCTTCTGGCGTCGTTGCCGCAGGACGCCGTGCAATGGGGCCGCGAGCTCGCCGAGGTGCGGGCGCGCGCCGATGGCGCCTACGACCTGGTCTTCGGCGGCGGGACGGCCGGTCCGTTCGACCTCGTCGTCGGCGCCGACGGCGCCTGGTCGCGGGTCAGGCCGCTGGTCTCGCGCTACCGCCCGCAATATTCAGGCCTGACCTTCATCGAGTTCGGCATCGACGATGTCGACGCCAGCCATCCCGCACTTTCCGAACTGGTCGGGCGCGGCAAGATGGGCGCCGAGGGCCAGGGCCGCAGCTTGATCGTGCAGCGCAACGGCAACGCGCATCTGCGCGGCTACGCGATTTTCCGGGTGCCGGCAGATTGGGCCGGAACGACTTTCGATTTCGCCGCGCCGGCCGCCGCCCGCGCCAGGCTGGCCGAGGAGTTCGCCGGCTGGGCGCCGGAGCTGCTGGCGCTGATCCAAGCCAGCAACGACACCATCGTCGCCCGCCAGATCCATGCCTTGCCGGTCGGCCATCATTGGCCGAACCGTCCCGGCGTCACGCTGATCGGCGATGCCGCCCATGTCATGTCGCCCTTCGGCGGCGAGGGCGTCAACGCCGCGATGCTCGACGCGGCCGAGCTCGCGCGTCATCTGATCGCGGCCGACGATTGGCAAGAGGCGGTCAGCCTCTATGAGCACGAGATGTTCGTGCGCGTCGTCGAGCCCGCCACCCATGCGGCGGAAGCGGCCGCAACGGAACTGTCGCATATCGGCCCCGAACTGACTTTGGCGCAGGTGCGCCAGCACGCCGAGATGCGGGCCGGTTGAAGTTCTCCACAAGGGGAGAAGGGAAAGGCTGCCCGTGTCCCGACATGTCACCTTCATGACCATAGACGATGCCGGGCACTATTCGCCCGCGCAACGCGCGGCGATTATCGCGGCCTATCCCGAGCATGAGCGCGAAGCCCGTGCGAAAGGTATTCCCGTGCTCGGCTCGGGCCGCATCTTTCCGGTGCCGGAAGAGATGATCGCCTGCGAGCCTTTCAAATTGCCACGCTGGTGGCCGAGGATCGGCGCGCTCGATTTCGGCTGGGACCATCCATCCGCCGCGGTCGAGCTTGCCTGGGATACCGAGGCCGACGTCGTCTACGTTTCAAAGGCGCACCGCGCCTCGCAGCAGACGCCGGCGATGCAGGCGCTGACGCTGAAAGCCTGGGGCGAATGGCTGCCTTTCGCCTGGCCGCGCGACGGCCGCCGCGAAACGCTGGAAGGCGCCGGCGTGGCGCTGGCCAAGCAATATACCGCGCATGGGCTGAACATGCTGTCGAGCCACGCCCGCTTTCCCGACGGCTCGGTCTCGGTCGAGGCCGGCCTGATGGACATGCTCGACCGCATGCAGTCCGGCCGCTTCAAGGTGTTTTCCACGCTTGGCCAGTGGTTTGAGGAGTTCCGGTTGTTCCATCGCAAGAACGGCCAGGTGATGAAGCTGCGCGACGATTTGATGGCCGCGACACGTTACGGCGTGATGATGCTTCGCGAGGCGGTGGTCGATCCGGCGGAGTTCAAGGCGGCGCGAAAGCCGGCGGGGCAAAGCGATCCGCTGGGGGCGTTTCGGTAAGCCGCTAGACGATGTCACCGTCAAAGTCGTCGCGGATAATGCCCCCCAGTTCCGCTCGCAGCAATCGAAGAACGGCAATCACTTCCGCATCCCTTTCATAGTGGCGACCGCTGACATCGGCCGTGATTGCCAGGCCGCCATCGTCTTCCAACGTGACGATGCTGCCGAGCGACAGATATGGGAAATATTTCCAAGCATCGTCGCTGCGAAGGAGGAGCAATCTCTTCAGAATCTTCGTGGCATTCCCAAAGAATTGGATAGTCTTTTACACAAGGTCATTTTGCGGTACGAGTGGGATGAGTTTTACGAGTTGCATCCTCAACCAACACGTCAACAGGTGCTCGAATACGCGGGTTACATCGACAAGAAATACGGACATCTGTTCAATCCTCCAACAGGTGAGTGAGTGATGCGATTTTTTAAGATACGGCCGCACGTGGCTGGTGGGATTGGCAAAGGCACGGTTCTCGACTCGAGCGTTCATCCACCGATCGTAACCAAACTGCACTACAAGGTAGACGCATGGCTCGGGGATGTGATTGTTGCGACGTTTCCTTGTTTCCTCGTCACTGAAGAGACCCAGCGCGCGCTGCAGAAGATGGGCTTTTCAGGCGCGACGTTCGCCGACGCCGAGGTGACGACCTCGGAAGAGTTTCAAGAGGATCAACCCGGCCAGGAACTGCCACATTTCGTTTGGTTGAAAGTGAATGGAAAGGCGGGTCAAGACGACTTCGGGATCGCGGTGCCCTTCCGCCTCGTCATTTCGGAACGCGTTCTTGATCTGCTCGAATCGTTGGGCATTTTCGTTGCGATAGTCGAGCCTTACGACGGCGAATAGCATCTTCGCCAAGCTCGCCAAGCTCGCCAAGGTCACCAACTGCAGGCCATCTATGGCGGTGATGGACGGTGGGACGACGCGATCGCCAAGGCTCTCCATATGCCCGACACGATGCCGGAGGCAATCCGCGACATGTGGAAGACCCTGAAAATCACTCACGCCGGCGCACTTCAGTAATTTAAGGCAAATATTTACGCCAGTCTCATGATGATCTTGCGATGGAATAAAGCTCAGTTTGAGATGTTTATGAATATATCACCATATTTTGCGGGTTTTTCGTAAGAGAGGTCTTGTCTGACGGTATGATAAAGTCTAACGACACATTTTTTTGTATTTTCGGTCCAGGGAAATGGTGTTCGTCCCGTTTTCAAATGAGCAACAGCGCTGTAGCGATGGGTCGTCGCTTATGTTGTATATCGATAGGCTATAGCCATCGTTGTATTCGATAACGCTCATGTAATCGCGGTAAAGAACGGGTTGATCTCAGTTTCAAACCCGCTAAGCATCGTGGATGTGTTGTTAAGGAATTTGCTAATGCGCCTGGTGCTGTCCGTCTGCCTTTCACTCAGCCTTGTCCATGTAGTTCCGGCGTCGGCGGCGAGCCTATCCAGCAAGGAACGAAAGGCATATTCCTGCGTGCTGAAGAAGGCGCGCAATAAGGGCAACCCGGACGTGGCAGCGTACTTCGCCTTAGACGAATGTCCGACGGAAGGGTTGAGCGACACGCAGAAGAAGCGGGTCGTCGATCTGGTCATCGATCGATTGATGAAGGAATACGGGTTGAAATGCCTGGGGACAGGCTGCGGGGATGGTCAGTGATGGGGCAATTCGGGAGGTTGCCGAAACCGCATTTGTTTTTGCTAGCCAGCCTGTTCCTCGACCTGAATACCGTGTCCGCGTCGGCAATCACCCTCAGCGATGGCTTGTCAACGTGATACGCCGCTGACTGACGAGCCCACCCATGCCCATCCGCATCGTCCCCGCCACGCTGCGGGACCTTTCCTACATCGCCGCTAACCTGCGTTCTGAGGACCGGGCCGAGATCGATTGCCAGCTCGACCATTGGTCGCCGGCGCTTCTGGCGCTCACCGCGCTGCAGGGCTTTGCCTATGTCGCCGAGCTCGACGGCAATCCGGAAGCGGGCTTCGGCGCCGCCGAGCAGCGCGGCGGGCTGTGGATCGCCTGGAGCTGGGGCACGCGCCGCATGAGGCGCTGCGTGCCCGAGATCAGCCGCTTCTTCCATGCCGTGCTCGGGCCTCAGGTCGCGGCCAGGGGTGCGTGGCGCGTCGAGGCGCGGGCGCTGGCCGACAACGATCTTGCCTTGCGCTGGCTGGACAGGCTCGGCGCCACGCAACGCTGCCGCCTGCCGGCCTATGGCCGCAACGGCGAAGACTTCTTCCTTTATGACTGGACAAGAGAAAGCTGGAACCATGTGTCTCTTCAACCCGAAACCACCGGAACTGAAGCCGCTGCCGCCGCCGCCCACCATCAATGACAAGGACGTGCAGGACCGCGAGGCAGCGCTGCGCGCCGAGCTCGAGCAGCGCCAGGGTACGGCCGCCACGGTCAAGACCGACCTCGCGCCCAGCGACCTCACCGGCCAGCGCCGCGTGCTCTTGGGAGTGTGACGCCATGACCGCGATGAAACGAAGCTTTCGCCGCCGCGTGCTCGACTGGTGGTACTGGCGCCGGCACGCAAGGCTGGTGAAACGGCGCGGCGGTTGAGCGCTCTTCCTTCTCCCCTTGTGGGAGAAGGTGGCCTCGCGAAGCGAGGTCGGATGAGGGGTGTTCCAGGGAACGCCAACGCCTCACTCCGCTGGAACACCCCTCATCCGTCTCGGCGCTGGCGCGCCGATCCACCTTCTCCCACAGGGGGAGAAGGCAAAACCCTCCCGTTCCGCATTTCAGCGAGACCCTCCATGACCGATTCCCGTGCACGCGATATCCTGTCGCGACAGGCCGAACTCGAGACCGAACGCGCCACCTACGAGCCCGTATGGGAAGCCGTGGCGGAGTTCTGCGATCCGGATGCGCCCGACATCTGGTCGGGCCGCCGCACGAGCCGCGGCGACAGCCAGGCCGAGCGCCAGGAACGGCGCGGTTCACGCGTCTATGCCAACACCATCAACTCCGCCGCCAACCGGCTCGCTGCCGGGCTCGAAAGCCTGATCATCCCGCAATCGGAGAAATGGCACGGCCTGACCACGGCCGAGATGGATGACGAGGAGACCGACGAGGAGAAGGAATGGGCCGAAGCCTTGCGCGATTTCCTGTTTGCGCTGCGCTATTCCGCCAACTCTAACTTCGTGCCGGCCACGCAAGCCTGCCTCAGGAATGTCGTGCGCTACGGCCCGGCCTATCTCTATGCCGAGGAAGGGTTTGGCGGCACATTGATCCGTTATGCCTCGATCCCCGTGGTCGAAGGCTATCTGTCGCGCAACCGCTGGGGCCAGGTCGACATCTTCCATCGCCGCTACGAGCGCACGGCGCGCCAGGCGGCGCAACTGCTCGGTTATGAAAAACTGCCGGCGCGCATCAAGGCGCTGGTCGACGATCCCGCCAAAGGCGAGGAGAAGATCTCGCTGATCCAGTGCGTGCAGCCGCGCGACGAGCGCCGCATGTACCGCCAGGGCGGCTCCTATCAATATCTCGACGCCGCCTTCGCTTCCTATCACGTCATCGAGGACGAGGAGGAGATCGTGCGCGAGAGCGGCTTCCGCACCTTTCCGGTCTCGACCTTCAACTGGCGCCGCTACGAGGGCGACGCCTACGGCATCTCGCCGGCGATCGAGGCGCTGACCACGGTGCGCGAGGAAAACGCCGTGCGCCGCTCGGGCCTCAGGGCACTGCAGCAGATCACCGATCCGCCGACGGCGTCGAAAGCCAGGCTCGACTATGTGCCGGTGCTCAACCCGGGCGAGAATTATCCGGGCCTCATCGATGACAATGGCCGGCCGCTGATCCAGCCGATCGCCACCGGGCAGAACCCGAGCTACGCCTTCGACTATGCGGCGAGCCGGGCGGAGGAGATCCGCGACATGATGTTCGTCAATCTGTTCCAGACGCTGGTCCAGAACCCGCAGATGACCGCTACCGAGGCGTTGATCCGCCAGGAGGAAAAGGGCGCGCTGCTCGGGCCCTCCGGCTCGATCATCCAGGCCGGCTTTGCCGCCAATCTCGACCGCGAGCTGTCGATCCTCGAGGACAAAGGCCTTTACGACCAGGACAGCCGTTTCGCGCCGCCAAGGAGCCTGGCGGGCAAGACGGTGCGGCCGACCTTCACCGGCCCGCTCGACGTGCTGCGCCGTTCGGCCGAAGCCCGCGACACCATCCAGGTGGTGACCACCGCCATGCAGATGGCGCAGTTCGATCCCGGAATCATGGACAATATCGACGGCGACGAGGCGATCCGCGTCGTCCAAAGCGCCGGCCGCAGCCCGCAGCGCATTTTCCGCCGCAAGGACGAGGTGGAAGGTCTGCGTGGCGCCAGGGCGCAAGCGCAACAAGCCCAGGCCGGCATGGCGGCGATCGCCACCGCCGGCAAGGTGGCCAAGGACGCCGTGCCGGCCGCGGTGCAGGCGCGCGACAGCGGCCTGCTCGACACCCTGCAGGGGATGCTGCAGGGCACTCAAGGTGGCACGGCTGGCGGCGGCGCGGCAGCCGGCGCGCCAGGCGCGGGCGGGCAGGGCGCAGCACCCGCGTCAGGCGGCGCGGCATGACCCGCAAACGCTTTGCCCGTCCCTCCGACGCCGGCGGCCCCCTGGCCGCGCGCGAGGCGCTGACGAAAGCCTATCGCCGCGTCTTCTGCGGCGAGGATGGCGAACTGGTGCTGGCCGACCTCACCGCCACGACGGGCTACTATCGCCGCCCGTCCTATAGCGACTGGCTGGCCCGCACCAGGACGCCCGAAGGTTTTGAACTGCACAGCGCGCTAAGCAACGCGCGCGCCGAAGTGGTGCAGCACATCATGGAGTTTCTGGCGCTTGAAGACGCCGACCTGGCGGCGCTGGAGAAGGCCGCGCGGGCCGAGGAGAGGTGAGGCGCTGAAGCTGCCAATCTCCCCCAAGTGGGGAAATTCCCGGCAGGGCAGAGGGGGGCGCTGTCCCCGCCGACCTTGCCGTGTTTTCTCGATACCTTTGCTGCGATTCTTGAAGTCCATCCGGGTTCGATCGAGGTAGGCGCTCTCGGCGCCCCCTCTGTCCTGCCGGACATCTCGCCCACCGTCGAGCCAGGCCGATTGGGCGCGAACGCGGAACTCACAAACTACATCCCCACTCTTCAAGAGCAGTATGGCAGGTTTATCGCGGGCGACAGCCCGCGAGGCAGTTTCAGACGCTTTCTTGCGCAAAAACTTGTTGGCTCCGACGGGCTTGGCGAAGACGGCTTTTCGGCAGCAGACGTGACGCCCGTTGGGGCTGCGTTTGCCCTAGACAGAGCCGGTGTTGCGGCATTGGAAGGCAGATACGGCGATGCCGTGCTTGAAGCTGCAGGGATAATCCCAGCGGACCGTTTGGCAGCGCCCATCTTGAGGCGCACTGGCCAGATTGCCGAGCCTTGGGTTGAGAAGCTCAAGGATTTCTCCAAGCGATCCGATGAACTAGCAGGCGAGACGCTTGTTCACGGCGTAGACTCTGAGACGCTCCTGTACATGGGGCTGCGCTGCGTGGTCGACGACGACATCCCAGTGGCGGGCGGCGTCTACACGGCCTTCATGTTCAAGGACAAGGCGATCCTGTGGAACGAGCTGCCGGTGAGCTCCGAAGGCGGCCCGCTGGAGTTCGACCGCAAGCCCCGCCAGGGCCATGGCGGCGGTGTCACCGAAATGGTCGGCCGCCGGCATTTCGTCGCCCATGTTCCGGGCACCCGCTTCCTCGATGCTTCGACCGTCGGCGAATTCGCCACCGACGCCGAACTGGCGCTGGCGGTGAACTGGGACCGCACGGCGTCGAGCGTGAAGAACATGAGCTTCATCGCGCTGAAGACGACGGAAGCGTGAGCCAATGAGAGCGTTCCTCTCCCCGTCTCCAGTCGGGGAGAGGATGCCGGCAGGCAGTTGAGGGGCAGCGCCGGCGTTTCAAGTTGCTGATGCCGGCGCTGCCCCTCATTGCCCTGCCGGGCATTTCTCCCCGTGAACGGGGAGAAAGACGCTGCTTCACCCACCCACCCACCCACGGATCACTGACCCCATGGCCATCACTCCGCTCGACATCGCCAATATGGCTTTGGCCGTCCTTGACGAGGCGCCGATCGACAGTCTCGATCAGGACGTCAAGGCGGCACGCCTGCTCAACCTGCATTTCGACCTGACCCGCGAGGCCGAGCTCGCCAAGCACGCCTGGGTATTCGCGATCCTCTCCGCGCAGGTCCCGGGCTCGGCTACCGGCAGCGGCGACTGCGGGCTGAACTATGTCTATGAATTGCCGGCCGACTGCATCCGGCCGCTGCCGCCGACGCGCAGCGGCGAGCCGGACGACGTGCCGATCTCCTGGCGCCAGGAGGCAGGGCTGATTTACTCGGACCAGCCCGGGCCGCTGACCATCCGCTACCTCGCCAACCTCACCGACCCCAACGACTGGGACGCTCTGTTCACCGAGGTTCTGGTGGCGGCGCTGGCCATCAAGATCGCGCATCCGCTGACTCACAAGTCCGGCATGATCGACATTGCCCGCGCCGCTTACGACCGCGCCCTCGACGCCGCCTTTTCCGCCAACGCTGTCCAGCGCGGCGGCCGGCTCTACACCGGCGCCTGGGCGACAGCACGCGGTGATTTGAGGAGCTTTCGCTAGATGACTGCGCTCTATCCGGTCCAGGATGTCTTCACCCGCGGCGAGATCTCGCCCAGGCTGCATTCGCGCGCCTCGCTCGATCTCTACCGGGCAGCCCTCGCCAAATGCGAGAACTTCATCACCCTGCCGCATGGCGGTATTCGCAAGCGCGGCGGCACCTATTTCGTCGGCGAGGTGAAGACGTCGTCGAGGAAGACGCGGGCAATCCCCTTCGTCTTCTCCTCAGACCAGGCCTATTGCCTGGAATTCGGCGATCAGTACATCCGGGTCTATGCCTATGGCGCGCGTGTTGGCACGGTCGAGATCGCATCGCCCTATCTGGAGTCGGACCTGTTTGATCTGCAGTACGTGCAGTCCGCGGATCAGATGTGGATCACGCACCGGAATTATCCGCTCAAGGTTCTGACTCGAACCGCCCATACGAGCTGGACCCTCGACGACTACGATATTGACGACGGCCCGTATGACGAGCTCAACACCACCGCGACGACGCTGCAGCCGGCGAGCACGGGCCACGCCACGCCCAAGATGACGAGCGCGAGCGCGCCTAGTGGCACGGTGACCACCGATTCCGGAGTCTCCGGAGCATGGCAGGTATTCGACCGCAACATCGCTGGCGACGTCGGTCTGTCATCTGCAAGTAGCGGGTGGCTGCAATACCAGTTCCCCGCCGGGCAAGGAAAAGTCGTCGATCATTACTGGATATCGGCCTCGGACACAGCGGCGAAATTTGGCGATTCCCCGACGCAGTGGACCTTGAAGGCGTCCAACAACGGCACCGATTACATCTCGCTCGACAGCCGCAGCGGAGAGCGTGGTTGGTCCGGCTCCGAGGCCAGGTTCTACGACTTCCAGAACAAGTCCTCCTACGAGTATTACAGGCTGGAATTCTCCGGCGGCGGCGGCGCCGACGCGGTCGGCAGCAACATCTCGGAATTCGCCATGGCCGAGAGCGGCGATACCATGACGCCATTCAACCTGACGGCATCATCGGCCACGGGTATCAATGGCGGCGCGGGATTTCAGGCCAGCGATGTCGGCAGGCTTATCCGGCTGCTTGGCGCCGACAATGTGTGGCGCTGGGCGAAGATCGCGAGCGTGACCAGCGCCACCGTCGTCAAGGTCAGGCTGTATGGTCAAGCTTTGCCCGACACCTCGCCGATCACCCGGTGGAAACTAGGCACGCTCGTTCCGGGCAAATATCTGGAAAGCGGTTCTCTTTTTGAGGAACGTCTGGCCTTCAGCCGCAAATTTTCGGTCTATGCGTCCAAGACCGGCGATTTCGAGACCTTCACGCTTGGCGAAAAGGACGATGACGCGCTGGAGTTCGTCCAGGCCGGCGGCGGCCAGGCCAACGATATCGTCTGGATCGCGGATTCCGACGGGGCCTTGCTCATCGGCACCAGCGGCGGCGTGCGTGCTCTGTCCGGCTCGGGCATCGACGAGGCGCTGACGCCGTCATCCTTCAAGAACAGGCGCTCGCGCACCCTGGGCTGTGCCAACATCCGGCCGGTCGACGCCGGCCAGTCGTTCCTCTACGTGACCCGCTCGCGCAAGGCCATTGCCGAGCTGACGCAAGTGCAGACCGGCCGCTACCAGTCGGATGATATCGGGCAGATCTCCGAGCATATCCCGAAAAAGGGTGTCGTCGAACTCGCCTACCAGACCGACCCGGATCCGATCCTTTGGTTTCCATTGGAGAACGGGGAACTCGGCGGCTATACGCACCAGCCGTCGCAAGAGGTCAGGGGGCTTCACCGGCATCGTATCGCTGGCTCCTTCGGCGGTTCGGATTTTGCCATCGTCGAAAGCGCCTGCGTTACCCCGGGCCAGACCGGCGTCGATGACGTCTGGCTGATCGTCAAGCGCACCATCGGCGGGGTGACCAAACGCTATATCGAGATGATGCAGGCGCCATTCGAATATGGCGACCTCGGCGATGCTTTCGCCGTCGATTGCGGCCTGACCTATTCCGGCGCCGCCGTCGGCACCGTGTCGGGGCTGACCCATCTCAACGGCCAGACCGTGGATGTCCTCGCCGACAGCAAGGTCTACAAGGGTCTGACGGTCGGGTCGGGGCAAATCACCTTGCCCGCCGGCGCCACCGCCGCCAAATGGCAGGTCGGGCTGCCTTTCCAGTCGCAGGCCGACACGCTGGAGCTCGACGTCGGCGGCCAGGACGGCTCGCTCATCGGTCGCCGCAAGAAGGTGGCCAAACTCATCCTGTCGCTGCTCGAGACCGACACGACCGGGCTTGAGGTGCAGTCCTTCCTTCGCGGCCGCTGGGAAGCCGTGCGCATGCCTTCGATCGTCGTGCCCGACGGCACGGCAAAACTCTACACCGGCGATGTCGAGGTGCCGATCGACGACAGCTGGGCCGGGCAGGGCAGGGTGCGCATCCGCCACGTCAACCCGACGCCCTGCACGATCCGGGCGTTCACGCCGGTTTTCGACACCGAGCCGTAGGCGCCGGCGCTTTCTCTCCCCCATCAATCTGCCCAAGGACCCACCCATGACCAACCATGCCGAAGCTCTCGGCAGGGCGCGGACGGCTGCGGATTTTGCCGCCGTCATCGCCTTGCTCGACACCGACCTTGCCGAGGCCGTCGCCAGCCGCGAAGGCCTCAGCCACGCGGAGGACTGCGCGATTTTCGGCGATGGCGATCTCGCCGCCGCGCGCGCAGCGCTCGACAATCGCGACGAGACGATCGCCGTGCTGGAAAAGACCATCGCCGCCGCAAGCGGCCGTCAGGCGATTGCGGCCCAGGCCGAAGCGCGCGCCGACATCGAGGCGCTGGGCGAGGAGATCGAAGGCAAGGCGGCTTTGCTCGGGGCGCGCTGGCGCGCCGCGCGCCGGCTGGTCGAGCAATTGCGCGAGGAACTGTTCGAGGCCGACGCGCTGTCGCGCGCGATAAGCACCGCCAACGGCCTGTTCGACGCCGCCGGCCTGCCGCGCCTGAAGGTGAGCCTTGCCGCCACCCGCCGCGCTGCCATGGCCGGCCCACGTGCCGCAGCGCCCGCGCGCCTCAGCCGTGCGGGGCTCGCGGCCGACCGACTGCTGATTTCGCTGATCAACACAGGCGGCGCGCTCGATCCGCGCCCCTCACTGCGCGCGCCTGTCGCCGGCGCGACCAAGAAACCCAAGCGAGGCTGAACCATGTGCACATTAGCACTACTTGGACTGGCAGGCACGGCCGTGTCGGTCGGCGGCGCCCTGATGCAGGGCGCCCAGGAACAGCAATTGGCCAACTACCAGGCCAAGGCCTATGAGCAGCAGGCGCAGGCTGACGCCCAGCAAGCCGCCTTCGACCAGAACCAGGAACGCCGCAAGCAGGACCTGCTCGAAGCCCAGGCGCGCGCCCAGGCCGGCGCGTCCGGAGTCGGCATTGCCGGCTCGCCGACGGAAGTGCTGGCGGCGAATGCCCGGCAGGGCCAGACGGACCTCGACGCGATCCAATACGGCTCGAAGCTGCGCCAGAACAATTTGAACACGCAGGCTGCGATCTCGCGCTTCCAGGGCAAGCAGGCGATGACGGCCTCGATCTTCAAGGCCGGCAGCGGCCTCATCGACGGGCTGTCGGGCCTCTACGATCCGGCCAGATCCGTGACGTTCGGCGGCTCGTCGCTCTCGCCGCGGGCCAGCAGGGCCATTATCGGCGGCTACACGGGGCTGTACTGAGATGGTCCACGTCATTCCCATTTTGACCGGCGAGCGCCGGCTCGATACCGGCAATGCCGTGCAGTATCCCGACGCCTCGCCGGTCGGCGAGGCGGTCGAGCAGTTCGGCGACCGCTGGCAGGCCGCTGCCGAGCGCTACGCGCAGCGCAAGGCCCAGCAGCAGGCTTTCGACACCGAGATTGCCGCGCGCCAACTCAACGGCCAGATCGCCCAGGCCGAAACCGACGCCGTGGCCAATGCGCCCGCCGACGGGGCGGGCCTGCACGATGCCATGTACGGCCAGGTCGATCCGCGCACCGGCCAGGTGGTGAAGACCGGCTGGTTCGACACGCTGTTCGGCAATTTCCTGAATCAGGCGCCGGCAGACGTGCGCCCCGGCCTCGCCGCGCGGAAGGAAGCGTTTCGCGCCGTCGGCGGGCGGCGTGTGGCGGCGCAACAGCTTCAGCGCCGCAAGCAATATGAGCAGGACCAGGTGTCCGAGGTTCAGACCGCCGAGCTCAACAACATCGCGCAAAGCGACCCGAACGACCAAGCCAGCTTCGATGCCTCCCGCCAGACCGGCCTCGACCTCCTCGCCAAGATGGACCTTGATCCGGGCATCAGGCTTCAGGCCGAAGCCGCCTGGCGCGCCAGCACGGCGAAGGCGCGCATGCAGGCGCTGATCGCGCAAGACCCGCGCCGCGCCGCCGAGATGCTGGGCAGTGGCTCGGTGGCCAGCGATGGCATGGGCGAGACGGTACGGGCGCAGCTTGGCAATTCGCCGCAGGAGGACGCAGCCGCAAAAGGCCACAAAACCCCGGACGAAACGGTGGCGCCGGCGTTTGGCGAACGGCCGCCGTCGGATAGCCAAACGGCTATCCCTCCCGATTTCATCACCTACCTGAAGCCCGGCGATATCGCGGCGCTGAAGGCTCAGGCCAACAACGCCACCGCCGCTCAGATGATCGGTGCGCGTGCGAAGGTCATGCTTGCCGAGCAGAACGCGCCGGCGGTCATCGCTGCCACCGGTAAATATCCTGAGGAGGAAGAGCCGACCGCGCAGGACTTCTTCAACGTCTACGGCGCCGACGAGGGCTCAACCCGTTTCGAGCACTTCCGGATCACCACCGGCGTCGCCAAGGCCTATTCCGACATGCATGCGGCGTCGAACCAGGCGATCCATGCGGAGCTTCGTGATTCCGAACCCGGACCCGACGGATCGCTGGAAGAGCGCGAACGCTACGAGATCAAGGCCGGCGCCGCCCGGTTGATCATGGCCGCCCGCGACGCTGATCCCGTCACCTATGTCAGTCAGCTGTTTCGCGGCGACGCTCCGGACTGGAGCAAAATCAGAACGCCCGAGGAATTCCAGGCCGCCATTGCGTGGGCAGGAGCTGCCCAGCAGCAGTTGGGTCTCAACAAAAGATTGCCGCTGCCCTGGGATTTCGCTGACCGGCAGGCTGCGAAATACATCGACCCGACCAAGCCGTTCAAAGAGCGCCTTGCCGATTTGAGCTCTCTTGTCTTGGCGGTTCGCGACCCGGGCGCCCGCAGGGCGATTTCGAAGCAAATAGCACTGCTGGCGGAAGCCCGGTGGCGAGCCAGGGCCGCTCAGGATCCGAGCATCACGCCGGAGTTGCTAGAAGCGCAGGTCGCGGTCCTCAAGAATGGTCTGGATTGGGTTGGGGAGCATCCCGCCCAGGCCCAGTACAGCACCATGTCGTCGCCGCAGCAACTTGGCGTGGCGTTCAGCGATATCGGCCGGACTATGGCCAAGGGCGCGACCGCTGGAGGCGCGGACACGCTTGTCGCGAAGCTAGCACCTTCGGAACCGGGCGAGAGCTATGAGCAACGTCTGGCCCGCGAGCAGGCTGAGACAGAGGATGCGCAGGACAGGGCTGGCTACGCCGGTTGGGTAGCCGAGGCTCTTGGCGCCGGTTTGACCGGTTATGGCGCAGCGAAAGGGCTGTTTGGTTTACTGGGTCGAGCTGGAGCCGGCGCTGCGGCGGAAGGCGGCGGCTTGGCTGGCTTCGGCACACGCACAGCCGTGGGTGCCGCGACTGGTGGCGCCTACGGCGGGGTGTACGCCTACAACACCGATGAAAGCATTCCCCAGGGTGTACTCAGCGGCGCGCTTGGGGGCGCCGGCGGCAATGTTCTTGCAGAGGGGCTCGGCGCGATTGGCCGTCGAGTGGTGGCGAAGCTGGTTAGGGGGTCAAGTGACTTTGCCACAAAACGACCCAATCCTGTATCTGAACCTTCGAAAAGCCAAGTCACTGACGAGGCAACAGCAGCAGCAGCTGCTGATTCGAATGCGGCGTCGATCCCGGAAGCCTCGTATCCCTCAAAGAACGAAGCTGCCAAAATTGGTGACGAGGACGACCTACAACTCGTTCCCACTAAGCGCACTAAAACGAATAGAACTCTTCGAAGAGACTGGGAAATTATGTATGGCCAAGAATGGCCCAAGGACCCGAAGACCGGTCGAAATATGGACGTGTCCCATGAGAAGCCGCTCGCCGATGGAGGATTGGATCATGTATCAAATGTTTGGCCTCGCACCAGTGAAGATCATTCAATGCGTCACAAAGAGGCGGGGGACTTCCCGCGCTGGGCCAAGCGAGCAAAAAAAAAGAAATAGTGGAGATAGGTCATGAGTGAAATTACTCCGGATTTGAGGAAGGTCAGCAGCCTGCCGCTTAGAGCGGATGACCCAGATATACATGAGGACCTTGGGGCTGCGCTCGCTGAGGCTCGCGATTATATAAATTTCTATGACTGGGGAAAGGTGATTAAGAAGGAATACCTAGGGTATGGCGCCGAGGGCATAATATACATATTTCTGTTCGAAATTTCACCTGGCCGACCGGATGTGCCTCAATGGATTTGGGTGATTGTAGGTGACGTGCCTTCGGCGTTTATACCTGGCGATGAAACCAAGACCCCATACCAAGCACTAGACGAATATATCGGCGCTATGGAGGAGTGGGTCGAGGCCGCGCGTCAGGGAAAATCGGTGGCGAAGCTAATACCAGTCAATGTTGATGCAAATCTTGCCAACGCCGAGATGCTGGCGGGCCGTCTCAAATTCCTCGAAGAAAAAGTTCTGCCACTGCTTCGAGAATAATCGGCTTGTGGCCTCGAAGTTGGTCTTCACTATCAAGGATCTGCCTAAGGGAACTAAAATCTACAAGGTAACGATTGGAGATCGTGGTGTTCGAGACATTCCGAAAAAGCTTCCAGGTAGATAGCAGGGTCCCGGCGGATGCTGGTAATTCTTCGCTGGATACAAAAGTAGCTGGGCTCAACGAATTGCTCACGAGCTTCGGTGGCGCAACTTTCCGTCATGGCTTGTATCGGATAATGCGCGCGCAAGACGTCGCACGATGAAACGCAAGGGTGTTGCTGGGATTCCCCGAGTTCACAGGGCGGATAACCTGCTTTGGATACGATTGGCAAGGCTCGGCCTTTGCAGTTGACGCCGGACGGCTTGAGCAGGGCCAGCCGGGTGTTTTGATGTTCGAGCCGCATACGGCGAAAGCATTGCAGATACCTTCCAATATCCAGACTTTCCATGACGTCGAACTCGTTGACGAGGACGCCGCCGCATTGGTTCCCGACGGTTACGCGGCGTGGCGAGAGAGCGGTGGCGCTGAACCGAGTTACCAACAATGCATAGGCTACAAACACCCGCTGTTTCTGGGCGGTGAGGACGCGGTCGAGAATTTCGAATTGTCGGACTTGGATGTCTACTGGCACATCATGGGTCAAATCATCGCCAAGGTGAAAGGATTGCCACCAGGAACGCCTGTACGCGTGTAGTCCCGAAACTAGGACGGGTAATGTGCACGAGACATCGAGCGCAACCCACTGGCAGGCCTTTGCGGGTAGTGGATATCCATGGTCACGTTCTTTTGCTTGTCCGCTTGCGCACAACTGAAAACGTGCATAATCTACAAGTGCAATTTAGGGTTGCCGAGCGAGATTGTAAAAGCTGAAGGGCTGAGGAAGGCTGGGTTCGCCTTTCGGTTGTGCCGATAGGAACCGGCCACTGAGGCATTCGTAACAAACAGGGGGGAATTATATGGGCGCAGGTTCTGCCGCGATGCTGCTCGGGGCACTGGTCCCGACATTCTTGCTGAGCCGCTTATTGTTGTGGATCACGAAGCGCTGGAACGGCGGCGTGGCGCGCCTGCTGCTGGTGCATGTCATTTGCGGGGCGCTCGCCGTCCTTGCCGCTGCCTACGGCTACTCGCACACCGGGGCGCCGGACTGGTCTCGCAGCCTGGTTTACATCGTTGCTCAGTTGATCTGGCTGATTATCGACTTTGTTCGCGGCCGCCGCCGGCAAAGCCAGCCTGCAAGCTGATGGCGCATAGACCATAGGAAATCCCAGGCGCGTAGGTCTTAGCCAATGGACAACCCTGCCAAACCAGACCTTAGCAGCGTCATACGTCTGCCTGCAGCCGATGTCAGCACCGGAGACGAAGACCTTGATTCAGCGCGGATCGAGGCACGCCAGTATCTCGAATTTTACACCTGGGTGCTATCGATAAAAGGTGAATACTTTGGGTATGGCGCCGACGGAATAATCTACATTTTCCTGTTTGAGATAGAGCCGGGACGACCGGAGGTGAACCGATGGACTTGGGTGATCGTCGGCGACGTGCCACCAACCTATATCCCGGCCGACGACGCCAGGACACCCTTCGAGGCTCTTGATGGTTACATCGGCGCCCTCGAAGATTGGGTCGAGGCGGCGCGCGAGGGGAAGTCGGTGGCCAAACTGATACCGGTCAATGTCGATGCAACCCCCGCAAACGCCGAAATGCTGGCGAGCCGCCTCAAATTTCTCGACGAGAGAATTCTTCCGGAGCTTAAACATAGTTGAACCGTGCGGTGGCAGTGGCGCTCGGCCAAGTTTAGGCGGCTATATGACTATCTGCGCAAGCATCCCGGGAGGGATCGGGACCGCCTGCCATCAGTCCGCGCACTCACTCTAAAAATCCTTTCAAGCCTCGCTTTTGCGGGGCTTTTTTCATGGAGCAAGCCCTTATGGCCCGACCTGCAACTGCCGCCGTTCGCCTGTTGACCGGCGAGCGCGAACCCTGCCGCCTTGCGACCACAGCAAACATCATCCTTTACGGCCTGCAGACCATCGACGCCGTGGCCATCGAGGTCGGCGATCGCGTGCTGGTTAAGAATCAGGCCGACCAGACGCAAAACGGCATCTACACCGCGAGCGAAGGCCAATGGTCCCGCGCCGCCGACGCCCGCACCGCGCGAACAGTGCAGAAGGGCACGACCGTGCACGTGCAGGCGGGGGCCACGAATGCCGGCAAGACCTTTGTCTTCAACACGGATAGCCCGGTGGTTGGCGACACGGCTATCTCGATCGGCTTCTATATCTCGGATAGCGCGGTGTCGGACGCGCAGACGGCGGCTGCGGCGGCGGCCAGCAGTGCGAGCACGGCCTCGACAAGCGCAACGAATGCGGCATCGAGCGCGTCCGCCGCCAGTACCTCCGCAACGAATGCCGGCAACGCCGCGACGGCCGCGTCTGGCTCGGCAACGTCCGCCGCCACCAACGCCACGAATGCGGGCAACAGTGCAACGGCTGCGGCCAGCTCGGCGTCGAGCGCTTCCACCTCGGCGACCAATGCGGGAAACTCAGCAACTGCCGCTGTTAGTTCGGCAACAGCCGCGGCGAACTCGGCGTCAACCATCAATCTGCCGGCGCCAGTCGCTAGCACCTTCCTGCAGCGCAATGCCGGCAACACGGCCTATGACACAAAGACGGTTGAGGACATAAGTGCCACCCTGCAATTCAAAGGCGCCTACGCCTCGCCAGCCGCCCGAACAATCCGAGCAAAAATGCAGGACCGCGCCGATCTTCGCGACTGGAACGGGCTCGACCTTACGGATATCAATGACAATGCAACACTTCTGCAAGCCGCACTCAATGCGACGGCTGCGGCGGGGGAAATCCTGTACATTCCTTCCTCTGCGCCAGGCGGTGCGATTGCTCTCGGCTCACAGATCACATGGCCCGCAGCGGGACGTATTCAGGGCAACGGCCAGGCCGGCAGGCAGCCAAACGGCGCCCACTCGTATTTCCACATCACGCATACCGGTATTGGGTTCAAGACCACCTCTGAAAGCATATCGGATGGGCAGGCATCAAACGCGCGAAGCATGCGCGGCGTGAACTTCAGGCGCAACCAGCCGACCTCCACGCCGGGGTGGACGCCGACTGGCAATGGCTACGATGTCCAGATCTTCGGGTGCTACGATGTCACGATTGAGGACTGCATGTTCCTCAACCCCACCCAGATGATCCAAATCGTCGGCGACAGCGCGACATCACGCGGTGCCGGTCGCGTCACGCTCCGTGACATCAAGGGGCAGCCGATCGTGAAGGGCATAGACGCTACCAACATCTACGATGGTTGTTTCTTCGACAGCATCCACTTGTGGCCGTTCTGGACCTTCGACACGAACATTACGAACTACATTTATGCGAGCGGAACGGCCTTCAATTTCGGCAGGGCAGATAACCTCGATCTTGGCCGCATGTTCGCCTATGGCTATCAGCTCGGCATGGGCGTCTATCAGCAGGCCACGGTCGGCGCGATGCCGGGCGGCTCCTGCAATTACCTTGGCTGCGAAACCATGTACACCGATGGCTGCTCTACCGGCTTGCTTGTCACCGGCGACAACGTGGATCTGACATTCGGCCGGTATATTCAGGCAGGCATGACCTCCGGACCGGTCCAGAGCATGCGCTTCTTTGGCAACAACGGCAGGGCGTACTTTAGTCGGTTGAGCGCTATACGAAGCAACGTGTCAGCAATCTACGTTGACGGCGGCACAAACAACCTGGTCACCGTCGGTGACTACGATAGCCTAAGTATCGACGCAGATGCGTCTGGTGAGGCTGAGTTCCTAATTGTAGGCCCGACCAATACCCTCCGACTGATGAACCCGCCGAAGACTTCGGCGGCCCTCAAATACGCTGGCAGCGGCACCATCATCACACCGGATTTCGATACCGATTACCGATCTGTCCTTAGCGCCGATCGCGCCGGCGCCGATGTCGCCACAGTACAGAACGTGTTCGGCTCTGCGGTGGACGAGGTCACTCTTTTGGCCGCCACGGCCTATGAGTTCGAGGCCCAATACGAATTGTCCCGCGCGGCTGGAACCAATTCACATACTTTTGCCGTCCTGTTCGGAGGGACTGCAACTTTCACGTCGATCGACTATGTGGCGGAATTCACCAACCCGACCGGTAACGTCGCGGCGAATGCGCAGATGCTTCACGTCACAGCGGCGACTGCCGCCGTGCTGACCCCTGCAAACACCTCGGCCACAGAATACATCGTGGTTAAGCTCCGAGGCGAAATGCGCATCAACGCCGCCGGGACGGTGATCCCACAATTCCAGTACTCCGCGGCCCCTGGCGGCGCGCCTACGATCAAGCGCAATTCATTCTTCAACATCAAGCCCATCGGCACAAATGCTATGGTGAAGAACGGTCCGTGGACATGAACCGCGAGGGAGTCTATGGCAAAAGCGCTCCCAATCCTGGTTGGCGTTGTTCTCTCTGCTCTGGCGACCATTTGCCTGGTGCTGGTGTTCACGCTGCATCGGCAGCAACCGCTATCGATGGTGGATTTCTGCCGCACCGATGCCGAGTTGGCGGGGTTGCCCAAGGATGCGATGTCGCAGCAACGCTGCCCCGGCCTTTGGAGAAGCCTAACGCCTCACGCTCAGATGGAGGCGCAAACTATTCGGCCGGCGTAGTTATCCATTTCCCGGATTGGAGGTCTACGGCGCACAACCCGGCTGCGATATTGAACCGGTTCGAGTAATTGACGACCCGTTCCCGACAGTCCTTCGCGTATCGATCCCCGGATTTCCGATCGGTTTAAGCTTAGGCACGGAGATATAGAAACTGCGGCACTCGGGAGGAACGTGCGATACTTTCGCAAGATCGCTCATTTGCGCTGTCCGGTCGAGCCGGAACGGCAAGTCGGTTCTGAACTGCTCAACCGCGATGAGCAGAAATATCAGCCCGGCAATGGGTCGCGGCAACTGGCTCAAGCCGAGCATAGCGATCACAATAACGATTGGTGTAATAAAAGCAGGAATCGCATCGGAACTCGAAGAGCTTGCGCTCCCGGTGCGTAGAGGAAGAAGCTTTCCCACGGCATCCATTGACGAAACTTCAAGCTCAAGATGGCTATGGCGACGCATGCGACGCTCAATGCAATCGCCTGAGAAGTCGGCAGACTCCGGTCAATCCGCCGCTGGCCCATGAGCCAGAAGGTGGCGCCGACGAAGGCGAGCAACAGCACCGGCGTAAACCCGCTCGACTTTTCCGATGTCGCGAGAGGGACACCAGTGAAGCTCTTATAGATGGGCGCGAGGATCGAAGACCAAAGCGCGTTCCCGTTTCCGACGTTCAGCAAATCAAACAGGCCCCCCGCATAGGCGCGTACTGCATCGAGGTTGTGCGTGTGACCCAACGCACGTCCATAAACCGTCAAGATGAGTGCGCCGGCAATCGCCATTGCACCGGCAATGACGGCCAAGTACCACGGACGTTCCACGATGATCGACCGGGCTGCTGCGAACGTCTGCCCGTTAACGAAGAGCAGCGTGCCGAAATAGACCAGCAGAAAAAGACAGAAGATGTAAGCGGAGTAATAGGCTGTCAGCGCCCACAGCCCGACGAATACCGCAAACCCGACAACGGCGGCCGCCGCGCCAAGGTAGCCTTTCCGAGCCACAAAAGCTTGAACACCTTGGAGAACAGCAGGAGCCCGAGCGGAAAGAACGCCGCGAACCAATGCTCTAGTTGTGGTGTAGTCCCTGGGTGTGATGGTGCATCATTAACGCTGAGTCGTCAGCAAGAGGATGCGCTATGGCAAAGTGTTCTTCACGGCAGCGCCCGCACGACGCCGCGTCTTCGAGCCGAGTTTCAAGCGTCGCAAGAGAGCACCCCGTCCCTTACCGCACGCTACAACTTAGACCTGAAGACAGTGGCCAAGTGGCGTAATCGGACCACGACAGCCGACGCACCGATGGGACCCAAGACGCCCAAGAGCACGCGTGCCGACTTGCTAATATAATACTCTGCTCTGAACGACACGACTTCGACCCTGCTTGCTAGCGCGGCGACATCCCTATCCAGAAGTTCGCCCAGCGGCAAGCGCTCATTACCACAACCCAAGGAACATCCCATGACCGCATCCCGTGAAAAGGAGGCGCTCTCGCGCTTGCCCGCCGCCAATCTCGGCGAAGCGTGCATCCACATCTTTGCAGCGCGGGCTCTGAAAAACATGAGCCAGATCCCGGCAGACTTCGCCGCGGACGACTACTGGCATGGCAATTCGTCGCGCTCGCGGTCAATGAAAACGGTGGTGCCCTAGGGTGATTTGGCGCTGCAACGGCATTTCAGAGACATTTGATCCCAATTATTCGGGCCGATCAGCGTCGAATCCGAACACTGCGGCACAGATCAGCGCTCAACGTGCTGCAACAACCCCGGTTCCAAGCGGAACTAAACTAGGGATGCTGCAGCATTCGAGGATGCACCAACCCGCAACCGCGGAAAGGAAATATCCCATGGACCGCAACTTCGCGCGGGCGCTTTCGCTCGTCCTGAAATCCGAAGGCGGGTGGTCGGACAATCCGGCTGATCCGGGCGGCGCCACCATGAAGGGTGTCACGCTCGCCAACTTCCGCCGCTATGTCAAAGCCGATGCGACGAAGGCTGACCTGCGCAGGATCACCGATAATCAGATCGCCACCGTTTATCGCCGTTTCTACTGGGATACGGTGGCCGGCGCCGAACTGCCGGACGGCATCGACTATGCCGTCTTCGACTTCGCGGTGAACAGTGGGCCGGGCAGGGCGGCGAAATATCTTCAGGCGGTGCTTGGCGTCGTCCAGGACGGCCGCATCGGCCCGGCGACACTGGCCGCCGCTCGGGCAAAGCCGGCCGGCGTCGTCGTCGACGCGCTCTGCGATGCCCGGCTCGCCTTCCTCCAGCGGCTGTCGACCTGGCCGAGTTTCGGCCGGGGTTGGAGCGCGCGCGTGGCTTCGGTGCGCCAGCAGGCGCTGCTGATCTCGATGGCGCCAGCGGCGGCAACGGAGGCCACTTTGCCGGCACCGGCATCCACCGACGCTCCGCCAGTGCCCGCGGTCGGCGCCGGCGCGACGACAGCGCCTGCCGGCGGCCCTGCCACGCCTGCGGCCAAGTCTCCGCCTTCCGCCGAATCCCGAACACAGGGCAAGACGGCCGATGTCCTCGCTCTGATCGCGCTGGCGCTCGGCTCGGCCGCCGCCCGGGCCGCGCATCTTCCCTGCAATTTGCTTGGAGTGTTTTGCCAATGACCGCTGTCATCATCAGAATCGCACTGCGCTATGTCGCTGCCGCGCTTGTCGCTCGGGGCCTGTTCGGCGCTGAAGACGCATCCGCCTTCTCGGCCGATCCCGATATCCAGGCCGCCATCGAGGCTGGCATTGGTCTGGCCATCGCCGCCGGCACCGAGTGGTGGCACTACCTCGCCCGCAAATTCGGGCGGGAGCACTGATATGGAAAATCTCAAATCCGTCCTTGCCGCCTTGCTGATCGAGGCCAGGCCGTATGCCATCGTTGGCGGCGCCTGTTTTGTCGCGGGTCTGGTCATCGGAGCGTTGCTATGAGCGCGCTTCTCGTCTGGCTCCTCAGCAACCCGACCATTCTTGCGCTCGGCGCCGGCCTCGTCGGCGCGCTCGGCTGGGGTTTTCAGCAGCGGCTCGCCGGCGCCAGGGCCGAGCGGGACAAGCAGGCGCAGGCGGAGGCTGCCGCCCGCACGCTTGCCGACCAGGTCGACAACGAGATCGGCGCGTTGCGGCCAGAAGCGATCAAAAAGGAGCTGAAGTCATGGGCAAGGGATTGATCACTGTTGCCCTCATCGTCGCGCTTGCCGGCTGCACGACGGCCAAGGGCGGCTTCTGCGCCGTTTCCGCGCCCTTGCGTCTATCGGCCAAGGCCGTCGATGCGCTGTCGGACGAAGAGGCAAGGGCGCTGCTCGCTCACAATCGCAAAGGCGAAAAACTCTGCGGCTGGAGGCGCTGATGCACGATATCTTCGATCTGCTCGGCATCAAGGGCCAGGTTGTGGCGGCCGGCCTCGCCGGCGGGGTGCTGAGGGCACTATCGCGCCATCGCTACAAACTGCGCGAGATGGTGGCTTCGCCGATCTGCGGCGCGCTCGCCGCCGCCTATCTGACGCTGCCCGCGGTCGCTTGGCTGGAGGCGAGCGGCCTGCCGATGCCCACGCCAGACGACACCACTACGCTCGCTGCCGCTTTTCTGATTGGCGTCTCGGCGATGTGGATATCGGATATCGTCTTCGAGGTTTTGGTGCGACACTTCAAGGCGGCGCGGGAAGAATAAGTCGCGCTGCCTTACGGCGCCTTGAACGCGACGGCAGGGAGTTCTTCCGTTCCCCAAAAGCTGCGGTTGCGAACATGCGCCAGGCCCCGCGAGGCTTCACTGCGGATCTTATCGATCAATCGTTTGCGCCGATGCGGCGGATCGACCTGGATCAGCGTCGGAAGCACCTCGCCGCCGACGATGAACTGGCTCTGGGCGCACAGCGCGGGTGTCAGTTGGTAGGTGGTGTTGAGCGAGCAGGTAAGCAGGGTAGGGCTGAACAGCACATGGTCGACAACGTGCCGCGCTGGCCCGGTGCGCCGGATGAGCTTTTGCGCGGCCACCTTGGATACAAGATAACCGGCCGCGCCGACATGCTCACCCACAAGGCGTGCGACGGAGTAGCCATTGCCGACGGCCAGGTGCTTGCGCGCCAACCGGACCTTGATGAAGAAACTCTCGAGCTTGACCACGTCGGCGTCGCGCGGCACCCAGCCATCGTCGGAGAGCAGCAGTCCGGCATTGGCGCTGAACACGACGTCGTCTTCAAAGACGACGCCGTACCGGTCAGTGCCGTCGGCGATCATCTGCCAGCACCGGCGGTGGCTGAGATAGCAGCAGACTTCCGCGGCGCTGAGCGAAGGCGTCGCCGACACGCCGGCGATGGCCGCGTCCAGCCCCGAAACGCGCTCAAAGGCAACGCCGATACGGGCAAATTGCGACGTCATATGCGCCAGCCTGTCGGCCGACCGGTCGAGGTTGATTATCAGGCACTTCACCAAGATCACCCTTGTTGAACCGGGAGAGCGGATAGCACAGCGTCGCCCGGACGCAAGCCTCGGCGCTTTTGAGCTTTTGCGGAATCCGTGAACCAAGCAGATCAACAAGCGCCGAGCCGGCCGACGCCGGCGAGCCTGACAAATGCCGTCTTATCTTCGCTAGATGCTTGAGCTGCTGGAAGAAGCAGGCCACAATTCCTATCTATGGAGCAATCCAAAGGAGGTATCACATGGCTTCTTCCACCGAACGCGCGGTCCTTGCCGGCGGCTGCTTCTGGGGCATGCAGGATCTGATCCGCCGTCTTCCCGGCGTGGTCTCGACTCGGGTCGGCTATAGCGGCGGCGATGTGCCCAACGCCACCTACCGAAACCATGGCACTCATGCCGAGGCGATCGAGATCATTTTTGACCCGACCAAGACCAGTTTTCGCTCGTTGCTTGAATTCTTCTTCCAAATCCATGATCCGACGACGAAGAACCGCCAGGGCAACGACGTCGGCATGAGCTATCGCTCGGCGATCTTCTACACCAGCGATGAGCAGAAGCAGGTCGCGATAGACACGATCGCCGACGTCGATGCATCTGGGCTGTGGCCCGGCAAGGTCGTCACCGAACTCGCACCGGTTGGCCCCTTCTGGGAGGCCGAGCCTGAGCACCAGGACTATCTGGAGCGCTATCCGAATGGTTATACCTGCCACTTCGCCCGACCGGGCTGGAAGCTTCCGGTCCGTCAACAGGCCGCGGCGTCATAAACCAGCAAGCAGGCTATCTTTGACATAGCCGCCATCGTCTAGGGAAATCACCGCCCGCTGTGCCGTAAGGCATGGCGGGCTTTTTTGCGTTCCGGGCCGGCTGGTCGGCCCGGACAGGCTGGCCTCAGCCCTTGGCTCGGCGGCCTTCGTGTTCGTGACTACCGATCCAGTGCGCCCGGATGCGATCGCTGGCTTCGAGATAAGCCATATCGATCAGGTAAGTCAGAAGCTTCTCGCCATCAGCTTCCGCTTTTTGGCGAAGCTCCCGCAATATTCCCTGCGCGAACTGCAGGTTTTCCATTTTGCTAGGCTGGTCCATGGGTGCCCCCAAATGTATGCGCGGTAAGTTTGGCCCACTATGCTTGTATGAAGGTTGTGGCCTCGCTCACGGTGAAGCTGTACTCGGTTGCACTAACGCTCGATCAACGAACCTGTTGGACATCGCGCAAAATTGTCGATATTTTACGTGCCCAATCGGATAGCGACCATGCACGAAGACGAGGGCAGCACTCCTGACAAGTTGCAAGCCATGCTTGACGTGATTGCCAGGAGCGGGCCCACGAGCGAAAGCGAAGAGGCCGATTTCGGCAGGCTGCGGGCCGATGCCGCCAAGGCCGCCGGCGTGCTGATCGAGTTTTACGGTGATGGTGCGCTGGAAAGGGCGAAGCTTATCGAGCGCCGGTCGCCTCAATCCCATTTTGCGCGCTTGGTCACGGCCGAAGTCGGCCGGCACGGCAAGCCGCGGCCCAAAAGCTGATCGGCAAAGGGCTGGCTCCGAAACCGGCAAGGGCTGCTTCAGGACGATTTGCGCCTCCCCGGCCTGCCTCCAAGCCGCTGCACGACCTCTTCCTCGATGTTGTCCAGAAGATAGGACAACATATCGTGCCCGATCGACTGTGCAATATCCTTGGCCTGTTCGACGTGGTTGTGGATCTCGCGCAAGGAATGCTCTTCGCATGCGGCGTCTTGCGTCAGGTCGACGAACCAACCGGGATAAAGCGCGGCCTCGCCGACGTCGTCGACATAGCATTGGCCGACAGCCAGGATCTTGCGCAGCCCCATCTTTTCCGAGCGGACCTTGTAGACTTCCCTGAAGCCCGCCCGTCGCTCTATTGCCTTGCGGATGGCCAGCCGAACCCTCGGGCGGTCGTCACGCTCGATGCTTTGCATCCATCGCTCAAGCGGAGCCCCATGCGAGAATTCGTCGAGCGTCAGCCCGAAATAGGCGGAAAGGTTAGCGTCGCCATAGACCCGGTCGCGCTTGATGTCCCAGGTCCAGAACCCGTCAATGGTTGGATACCGCATATGTACGTTGCAGCCACATGAAAACGCCGGCGTCATGAAAACCGCCCCGTTCGGTTTCAAGATTCGAAAACACTATGTAGCAAAAATTGAAAGAAACAAAGATGGCCTTTTGTACAAGATCTAGAGCCATACTGCAGGATGGATATTCGGGCGTCGTATTTGATATATCCAGAAATAGCCGTATTAAAAATTTCTTGCACCGAAAGAATTTTCACCAAGGCATTGCAACCGCAGCTTGGTAATTTACGCGATAAGTAAATCTACCGAAGGATGAAATAATCCCGAAGCACGCGTTGCTCGTCGCTGCAAGCGGTATCTATGAACATTCTCATATTTTGAAAGACAAATACAACCACGCGCAGTGTCAACCGAACCACGCCAGCCTAGAGCGGCCTTCAGGATTCAGCCACGGCATGAATGTTAGTGGCGCCTGGCAAGGTGGCAAACCGACCGCTGGTTGAAAATGCAAATTTGCCAGAAATAATGCCGCGCATAGCCGCAGCGAACCATCGATCCATGGATCTGATTGATGGCGCTGTACGACCGAAGATCATTACTGTTAAGACCTAAGTCTGGTATGGCCATGGACTTAGGCCGATCTTCGTTGCGGTTCGCCTGTTTCGGCGCTGACAACGCCCGAATCATCAGGCATCCGGTCATGCTCGAACTGGCGCGCCTCGGGCACGGCCTGCAACCATGGCTCGCGGCGGCCGATCCACAGTTCATAGCCAGGCGCCAGCCCCTCTGTCGGAGCCACGTCCAAGCTGCCGATCGTCACCTCGACCTCGTCCTCGCCGACGAACGGGACGCGACCGCCGCAGGTCGGACAAAAGCTTCTGGCGCCATAGGTGCCGGTGATGCCGGTTGTCTCGAAGGCCTGGCGCGGCCACACGGCATAGGCATGAAAGACCGATCCGCTTGTCTTGCGGCAGTCCTTGCAGTGGCAGAGTCCGACCCGCAGTGGTTCGCCGCTCACCTGGAACTGCACGCCACCGCACAGGCAACTGCCGCTACGTATGACATCGTTGGACATGACCGTTCCTCCTGCTGCCCCCTATAACCCGTGGAAAGTTGCGACGGTTCCGCGTCGAATCGCAAGCGTCACTCAATCGGGGAGGGCGAGGTTCGAGGCCGGCTCCCCGCAACGATAGACCCAGCAGCCGCCGTCCCGCGTCGGAACGCTGATGGAGATTGGTATTTCAGGCCAGTCGCACTCGATACCGTACTGTCGTACGAAGCGGTCATAAGTGTTCGGACCGGTGGTTAGCACCACAGCACGATTGCTCTGGATCAGCGCGCGCGTCTGCGCGCATGTCATGGCGCGCGTGTCCGGCCGGGCATGGGCGGCGCTCGCCGTGCTCAGGGCTACGCCGGCAACAAGCAAAATCGACAGGTTTTTCGTCATGGCGCACCGGCTTCCAAGGTTGGTTCCGGCACCGAATATGGGCCGCGGCTAGAACACCGCAAGGTATTTCAGCAGCGAAATGATGCCGATGATGATGACGATGATCTGCGCGATCTGTCTTGCACGCGCATCGAGCGGCAGGCGCTGAACAAGGTAGAGCACCAGGATAATCACCAGGAAGGTGATCAGAATGCCGATAAGAAGCGATGCGCCCATATGTTGTCCCTCCATGTCAATTTTGCCCGACGGGCTGCGTCCAACGTCGCCATGTGGAAATGGTTCCATGACGAGCTGGGTCAATTCAAAAGGTTGCCCGGCTAAATGCGACGGAACATGCGCGCTCCTGGTGAGTTCATCTCCTCGATAACAAGGCGCGGGATCGCGCAATCACCAAGAGGAAAGAACCATGGGTCTCGGCACAATTCTCATAATCATTCTCATTCTGCTTTTGCTGGGCGGCTTCAGCGGCCTGGGGGGCGGACCATTTTACGGCACCGGCTACTATGGCGGCGGTGGCCTTGGGCTCGTCCTGGTGATCATCATCATCCTGGTCGTGCTGGGACGAATCTAGGGCCAGCCTTTCCCCCGGGGGGTGACGCCAGCCATCCCCGGGGCGGTGTGATACGCCCCCAGGCGGCGGCAGCCGTTTCTTAAGCGGTGGCTAGAACGTCCCGCAGTTTCGTCGCCAGCTGCTCGAGCGAGAACGGCTTGGCGATGAAATGCACATCGTGGTCGAGCACGCCATTGTGCACGACCGCATTGCGGGTGAAGCCGGTCATGAACACCACCTTCGCCGAAAGCCCGCGCTTTCTCGCTTCCTCCGCCAGCTGGCGGCCATTCAAACCCGGCATGACGATGTCGGTCAGCATCAGCGCGATCGCCGCGTGCTCAGCCAGCTTGCGCAGCGCTTCCTCGCTGCCGGCCGCCTCGATGACGGTGTAGCCGAGTTCGAGCAGTATCGCCGCCGTCGACGCCCGCACGCGGGCGTCGTCCTCGACGAGCAGGATGGTTTCGGTCCCCGGCACATCGCTTCTGGCGCTTGGCTTTGCCGGCGTCGCCTCTTCCGAACCGGTGAAACGGGGAAGATAGATCTTGATCGTCGTGCCTTCGCCCGGCTCCGAATAGATTTTGACGTGCCCGCCCGATTGCTTGACGAAGCCGAACACCTGGCTCAGCCCCAGCCCTGTCCCCTTGGTCAGCGGTTTGGTCGTGAAGAACGGCTCGAAAGCTCTTGCGATCACGTCCGGGGGCATGCCGGCGCCGGTGTCGGTCACCGCGATCATGACATATTGCCCGGCTTTCACTTCCGGATGCGCCGCCGCATAGGCCTCGTCGAGGTAGCAATTGGCGGTCTCGATGGTCAGCTTGCCTTTTTCGTCCATGGCGTCGCGGGCGTTGACAGCCAGGTTGATGACGGCGTTTTCGACCTGGCTCGGGTCGGCATGGGTTTTCCATAGTCCGCCGGCCAGCACGGTCTCGATCTCGATCGCCGGGCCGAGCGTGCGGCGCAGCAGATCCGACATGCCGGTGACCAGGCGATTGGCGTCGACGATTTGCGGCGCCAGCGGCTGCTGCCTGGAAAAGGCAAGCAGTCTTGCCGTCAGATTGGCCGCGCGGGAGGCAGCATCCGCCGCCGCTTCGACAAAGCTCTCTACGTCATGCTCGCCGCGCGAAAGTTTGCGCTGCGCCAGGTTCATGGCGCTGGTGATGACGGCCAGCATATTGTTGAAATCATGCGCTATGCCACCCGTGAGCTGACCGACGGCTTCCATCTTCTGCACCTGGCGCAGTTGCGCTTCCGCCTTTTCGCGCGTCTCGATCTCGTTGACGAGCGCGGCGTTCTTGGCGCTCAGTTCATTCTGGGCGGCGACCACTTCGCTGAAGCGGCGGCTGGACTGGCGGATCGTGTAGATGCCGAGCAGGAAGACGCTGAGCAGCGCCGCAAAGGAGCCGGCGCGCAGCCAGCCTTCGATCTCTTCCATGCGCAGGGCGCGGGCGTTGAGGCTGGCGCCGTCGATGCGCCGGATCGCGTCGATATTGGCGCGGATCTGGTCCATGTCCAGCTTGCCGCGGCCGCCGCGCACGATCTCCAGCGCCTTCGCCATGTTGCCGCTGTCGTAAAGCTTGATCGTCTCCGCCAGCTCCGCCTGCTTGCGGGCCAGCGCATCCTTGATGCCGACGACTTGCTGCGCCCGGTCGCTGCCGGCCGGAAACATCTCGTCAATACGCGCAAGCAGGGCCGGCAGGGCCTCGACCGCGTGCTGGTAAGGCTGGAGGTAGCTCTTCTCGCCGGTCAAAAGATAGCCGCGCTGGCCGGTCTCGGCATCCTGGGTGAGCGAAAGCAGGCTCGAGAGCAATTGCTGCGCCTCGATCGCCTCGCGGCTGGCGTCGCGGTCGCTGATCTGGGCTTCGGCTAGAATGGCGCGCCCGCCGATGATCGCCGCGACGATGGCAAAGCCGGCAAGCAGCGGTAGCGCTTGCCAGCGCAGGGCGCGTCGCAGTCGTGCGATCATTGTCTTGCCGAACCTGAGGAGATCGTGAAGTTCGGCAAGTGGTAAGCGCCGGCAACGCGCAAGGCAATAGTCAGGTCCATAAAGGCAATGATTGCAGCAGACTAGGCAGGGTTCGCCACATCAAACTTTAATCACGGCGCCTCCACGGCGCGGCACAAGCGTCGGAGGGCGGCGGGGATCGCTCTTGGACCGCGACGGTCCTCAATCGCTAGCCGGTTTCGTGTCCGCCGCAATCCAGGCACGCGATACTTTGCCCCGGGCAATTGAGCCGGTGCGTGCCTTCCGGGCAGCAATGGCCGTTCGAGCTCAGCCAGCGCGCGCAAATGAAGACCTGCTTTGCCCCGCGACAGCGGGGGCATTCCTGTGGATGCGCCTCCCTTTGCGGGATATGACGCTCCACCTCAACGACCGTGTTCATCCGTTTCGTCCCCAACGCCTGGGATTATCGGTCAGATATGTTTCAGCATTCTTTACATTAGAGTCCCGGAATATTGAAGTCACGAAAGCGGCGCGAGAAAGTTTCGGCTGTCGGGCGCTTCCCCTTTGCGTCGCCCTCGCTAAATGTGATGCGGCGAAGCACCGGCAATCTCGGCCGGACAGGGCAGGCAGCAGGGACTTCTCCTACATGACATGGACCGGCGCCGGCGCGCTTCTCATCCTCGTGCTGACCTATGCCGGCGTTGCGATCGGCCGCATCCCCGGCCTCAGGCTTGACCGCGCCGGTATCGCGCTGCTGGGGGGCGCCGCCATGATTGCGATCGGCGCGATCGGCATCGAGGATGCCTACAAGGCGATCAATTTCGACACCATCACGCTTCTGCTTGGCATGATGATCGTGGTGGCGCATCTGAAAGTCTCGGGCGCATTCCGCGCGCTTGGCGGCTACGCCATCGAGCACGCGCATGCGCCATTCATGCTTCTGGTGATGGTGACGCTGCTCACCGGCGTACTCTCGGCCTTCCTGGTCAATGACGCGATCTGCCTGGTGATGGCGCCGATCGTCGTCCACGTCACCCGCGTCATCAACCGCAACCCGGTGCCCTATCTCATCGCCACCTGCACCGCCTCCAACTGCGGCAGCGTCGCCACCATCACGGGCAACCCGCAGAACATGGTGATCGGCGCGCTGTCGGGCATTTCCTATCCGGCCTTCGCGCTGGCGCTGGCGCCGGTGGCGCTGTTCGGCCTCGCCGCTGTCATCGTCATCATCCGCATCGTCTATCGCGCCGAATTTGCGCGCACCGCCGGGCTCAGCCTCGAGGTCTATCGCGGCCGCATGTTGCCCGGGCAGGTGTGGAAAGCCGGCATCGTCTGCGTCGCGCTGGCAATCGCCTTTTTCGCCGGCGTTCCGGTCGCCAAGGCGGCGCTGATCGCGGGCGCGCTTCTGCTCGTCACCCGCGCGATCAAGCCGCAGCGCATCTACCGCGAGATCGACGGGCCGCTCTTGTTCATGTTCGCCGGCCTGTTCGTGGTGGTCGCGGGCGCCGAGCGCACGCTGCTCACCCCCGACATGATCGCCTCTGCAAAGACCATCGGCCTCGACGATGTCTGGCGGCTGTCCGGCTTCACTGCGGTGCTCTCGAACATCATGAGCAACGTGCCGGCGGTGCTGGCTCTCAGGCCGTTCATCCCAGGGCTCGAAAACCCCGAACGCGCCTGGCTGGTGGTGGCGATGAGCTCGACGCTGGCCGGCAATTTCACGCTTCTAGGTTCCGTCGCCAACCTTATCGTCGCCGAGCAGGCCAAGGCTGCCGGCAAGGAACTTTCCTTCTCCGCCTTCTTCAAGGTCGGCGCGCCGCTGACCTTGCTGACGCTTGCCGCCGGCACGGCATGGCTCGCTTTCACCGCCTGATTTCCGGGTTTTCCACCCCACGGAAAAATCTTCTGCACCTTGTCATCGAAGCGATTGCGCAAACGTTTCGATGACTCTATGGTTTCGTGAAAATCCGCCACAGAGCGGGATGGGAAACGCAGTCCAGGGAGGAGCGCTTGCCAGCACTGCGCTTGTATCGCCATGCCGACCATGGCTGAGGTCGCGCGCCGCGCCGGCGTCTCGATTTCGACCGTATCGCATGTCGTCAACCGCACGCGCTTTGTCTCGCCCGAGAAGGCGCAGCTGATCAACGACGCCATCGCCGCCATGGGCTATCAGCCCAATGAATTGGCGCGCTCGCTGAAAGTGGCCTCGACCAACAGCGTCGGCCTCGCCATCTCGGCGATTTCCAATCCCTACTTCACCGACATCATCTGCGCGGTCGAGGCCGAGTGCGCGCGGCTCGGCCTGATGGTCTTTCTCTCCGACACGCAGGAGGACCCCGACCGCGAGCTGCAGGTGGTGCGCGCCTTCCACCAGCGCCGCGTCGACGGCGTCATCCTGGCGCCGTCCGGCTCGCCGCAGCGCGCCATCGACTATCTGGCCGAAAAGAAGCTGCCTTGCGTTCTGATCGACCGCTTCGCCGACGACCGTTTCGACCAGATCGGCGTCGAGAACGACACGGCGATGCGCGCGCTGATCGACCATGTCGCCTCATTCGGCCACAAGCGCATCGGCTACATCGCCGGACAGCCGGGGCTGGCCACCACGCGCGAGCGCGTCGAGGCGTTCCAGGCCTCGCTCGCCGCCAATGGACTTGAATGCTTTGAGCACTATGTCTCGCCCGAAAATGTCGACACGGCGAGCGCCACGGCATCGACGCATGCGATCCTGTCGCTGCCTGAGCCGCCCACCGCTTTGGTCACCGGCAACAACATGACCACCATCGGAGCAGTCCGCGCGATCCGCGAGAAGGGGCTTTCTATCCCCCTCGATCTCTCGCTGGTTGGCTTCGACGATTTCGAATGGGCCGATTGTTTCGAGCCGCGCCTGACGCTGGTCGAGCAGCCCTGCACCGACATCGGCAGGCAAGCGGCCGCGCTGCTTAGCGCCCGCATCGCATCGAGTGACGCCGCGCCCCGCGCGGTGCGGCTGCAGGCGACATTGCAGACGCGAGAATCCTGCGCCATGCCAGCGAGGTCGGTATGAGCGCGCCGCTGCTGTCCATGACCGGCGCGGTCAAGCGCTTCGGCGGCGCCCAGGCGCTGCGTGGCGTCGACTTCGACCTGAAGGCCGGCGAGATCCACGCGTTGCTCGGCGAGAACGGCGCCGGCAAGTCGACGCTGATGAACCTTTTGTCGGGTGTCCACACACCCGACGAGGGCGAGATCCGCATCGACGGCAAGCCGGTGCGCTTCAACAATCCGCGTGAAGCACAGGCCGCCGGCATCGCCACCATCTTCCAGGAACTCGACCTCGTGCCCTCGCTCGACGTCGCGGCGAACCTCTTCCTCGGCCGCGAGCTGATGCGGGGCGGCATGCTCGACGTGCCGGCGATGCGCCGCCAAGCAAAGAAGCGGCTTGAGGCGATCGAGCTTGCCATCGACCCCGCGCGCCTTGTCGCTGATCTCTCCATCGGCCAGCGCCAGGTGGTGGCGATCGTCAAGGCGCTGTCCTATGCCTCGCGCGTGCTGATCATGGACGAGCCGACGGCGGCGCTCACTGTGGGCGAGGTCGAGCGCCTGTTCGACATCATGCGCAAGCTCGCCGCGACCGGCGTCGGCATCGTCTACATCTCGCATCGGCTGGAAGAGGTGCCCGAGATCGCCGACCGCGTGACAGTGATGCGTGACGGCCGCGTCGCCGGCGTCACCGAACCGCATGCGCCGCAGGCCGAGCTGGTGCGCCTCCTGGTCGGACGGCCGCTGGCCGAGCTTTATCCCGCGCGCGCGACCAGTCCCGGCAAGACGCTGCTCAGCCTGAAGCATGCCAGTTTCAAGCTCGCCAACCAGAGCGCCGGCTGGCAGGCGCCAAGCGATGTCTCGCTCGAGGTCAGGCAAGGCGAGATCGTTGGCCTTGCCGGCATCATGGGGGCAGGGCGCACCGAGCTTTTGTCCGCGCTCTACGGCACCGGCCTTGCCGGCCGCTGGCAGGGCGAGGTGGCGGTCGACGGCAAGCCGGTGAAGCTCCACTCCATCCACGCCGCGCGCAAGGCCGGCATCGCCTTTGTCACCGACGACCGGCGCGGCAGCGGCCTGATGCTTCGGATGGCGGTCGGCCTCAATCTGGTGATGTCGGTGATCCGCCGCATCTCGCCCGCAGGCCTGATGTCGCCGCGCCGCCAGGCCGAGGCGGTAAAACAATCCTTCGGCCAGTTCGACATCCGCCCGAAGAACCCGGAGATTTCCGTTGGCTCGCTGTCGGGGGGCAACCAGCAGAAGGTGGTGCTGGCCAAGGAGATCCTCGGCAATCCGCGCCTGCTTTTGCTCGACGAGCCGACGCGCGGCGTCGATGTCGGCGCCAAGGGCGAGATCTACGCAAGGTTGCGGGCGCTCGCCGCGCAGGGGCTGGGCATACTGGTCGCCTCGAGCGAGATGCCCGAGCTGATCGGGCTCTGCGACCGCATCGTGGTGCTGCGCCAGGGACGCAATGTGGCGGAATTCAAGGGCGGCGTCGACGAGCACACCGTGCTTGCCGCGGCCAATGGCAGGGAGGCCTGATGTCGGATCAGAAGATAGAGGTGGCGGCCAATCCGGCGGTGCCTTCAGCAGCAAAGCGCCGTGTCGATCCGCTGGCGATCGTCGTGCGCTTCCAGAGCCTGATCGGCCTGGTGCTGGTGGCGATCGGCGGCATCATCTTTTCGCCCAGACGCCATGGCGAGATCCTGTTCCTCAACCCCGACAACATCGCCAACATCGTGCGCGCCGTGTCCGAGACCGGCATCATCGCCATCGGCATGACCTTCGTCATTATCACCGCCGGCATCGACCTCTCGGTCGGCGCGGTGCTCGGTCTCTCCAGCGTCGTCACCGCATCGATGATGATTTCGGGCGGCTTCGGTCTGATCCCGACCATCCTTGCCGTGCTCGTCATGGGCATCGTCTTCGGCACCGTCCAGGGCACGATCTCGACGCGCTTCCGGCTCGAGCCGTTCATCGTGACGCTGGCCGGCCTGCAGGCGGCGCGCGGCCTGGCGCTGATCGTCTCCGGCAACCAATATATCAACATCTCCTATGGCGACGGGCCGGGCCTGGCGCCGCCGGTGTTCGCGGTGCTGGGCGAGCGGCTGTTCGACAACACCGTGCCAGTGGCGACCATCGTCTTCATCATCTTCGCGGCCATCGCCACGCTCGTGCTCAACACCACGCGCTTCGGCCGCTACGTCTATGCGGTCGGCGGCAATGAACGCGCCGCGCGCATTTCCGGCGTGCCGGTGTCGATGGTCAAGATCGCCGTCTACGCCATCACCGGCTTTGCCTCCGCCCTTGCCGGCATCGTGCATGCCGGCCAGTTCAATTTCGGCAGCGCCAATGACGGCATGGGCTATGAACTGACGGCCATTGCCGCCGTCGTCATCGGCGGAACCAGCCTGTTCGGCGGCGCCGGCTCGATGGTCGGCACCGTGGCCGGCACCATCATGCTCGGGGCGCTCGCCAACATCCTTCAGCTCAACAACATCACGCCCGCCACGCAGTTGCTCGCGACCGCCGCGATCATCGTCTTGGCGGCAGTGCTTCAATCCCTCGTACGCCGCCGCGAGGGTTTGGGACGATAGGAGGCCGGCGGCACCGGGAAGAGACTGTAACCCCAAAGGACTGAACCAAGTGTCCGGCATCCCCGCCGGACGAGGAGGAGAGTAGATATGAGAACGACAACAGGATCGCGCGTGCTGAAGGCCGCGCTTCTGGCAGGGGCGGGCCTCTGCATCGCGGGCAGCGCCTATGCGGCCAACCCGCTGGTAAAGGCCTGCTCGAAGGACGGCCAGTTCGTCATCGGCTTTTCGCAGGCCAACAACGCCGAACCCTATCGCCAGCACGTCAATGACGAGCTGACGGCGGCGGCCAAGCAAGTGCCGGGCTTCACGCTGCAGATCGCCGACGGCGCCGGCAACGTCAACACGCAGACCTCGCAGGTTGACAATTTCATCACCCAGAAAGTCGACATTTTGTTGATCTCGCCGTTCGAGGCAGCCCCGCTGACGCCGGCGGTGAAGCGCGCCATGGATGCCGGCATCCCGGTGATCGAGCTCGACCGCAAGACCGTCGGCGAGCCCGGCAAGGACTACACGGCCTTCATCGGCGGCGACAATTTCAAGATCGCCGAGGAAGCCGGCAAGTTCACGGCCACGAAGCTCCTGCCCGATGGCGGCGAGGCGGCGGTGCTGGAAGGCCTGCCGAGCTCGACGCCGGCGGTGGAGCGCCTCAACGGCTTCAAGGAAGGCGTGAAGGGCAATGCGAAGATCCAGATCGTCGCCGAACAGGCCGCCGACTGGGTTCCGGATAAGGCCCAGACCGCCTTTGCCGCCATGCTGCAGGCGCACCCCGACATCAAGGTGCTCTATGCCTCCAACGACATGATGGCGGCCGGCGCGCTGCTCGCCGCCAAGGGCGCGGGCAAGGACGTCAAGATCATCGGCACCGACGGCCTGCCGGGACCTGCCGGCGGCATCGAGGCGGTGGCCAAGGGCGACTGGGCCGCGACCTTCACCTACCCGACCGGCGCCAAGGAAGCGATCGACATGTCGAAGAAGATCCTGCTCGACTGCGCCACCTCGGTGGACGCGACGGTGACGGTGGACACCACCGCGATCACGCCGGAAAACGCCAAGGCGCTGGCGGGAAAGTAGGGCAGGCTCTGCAATTGGAGATGTTGCGACAAGGCCCCGAAAGGGGCCTTGTTTTTGTATCGCGAGCGACGGGATGGCGCCGTGCCACATGTCTTTACCGCGCCCTATTCTTACGAATTCGTAAGGTCGCTCACGGAATTGTTCCGGATATGGCTACGATCATCAATGGTAGAATGATCCTTGGTTCTTGCCATGGGCCGAGGCGGCGATGAAGCCGCGATCGATTGTTTGGCGGATCTTCTGAAAATGCCTTTGGCGAGGCGATTTCTCGGTCGCGAGATGCGTGTTTTGCAATTTTCAGAGGCTTGTGAGCTATGGCGGAAGAAGACATCTGCGAACGAGCTTATCGAGATGGTGGATTGAGGGTTACTAACCCTCTGCTATTGCGGGACGCGCCGGATACCGGTCGCGTGCACGATATGGATCAACTGACGGATACCGCCCTTCGGAACATTGGATCGCATCGCATTGCTCAGCAGGGCGACCGCAATGGGAAAAGCGACAGTTGAGTTCGTGCCTCCATTGCCGAATTTGATGGCTCGGCTGGGCACGCGTCCTTCGTTTGCACGGCGGAAACCCTGGCGAGAACAGATAGACTTGCTGCAGCCGGTGCCGTGTACCTACCTGCTCCCGCCGGTCAGGCCCGGCTCGGGGCTCCCCCGCTTCGGCCGGGCCGCCCGCTGTGAGCCTTTAACGCGTAGCCGCTGACCGGCAGTTCAAACAACGTCGACCGTGAGCAGCGGTTGGATCCCGCACGCCTCTGCATTTAGCGAGCGTCGTGACAACGCTGCGTACTTCTCGAATATGGCTACCTTCTCCGGATAACCGATCCGGTTTCTGCCCCCGCAACTCTCACACTTGAAGCTCGAGCTCACCTTGATCCATGAGCCCTTTCGCACAGAGACGTGGCCGCACTTGTGACATGTGAGTTCGAGGTCGGCATCGTTGAGCGCCGCTGACAGGGCCATTCCCTGATCTCCTTATGGCGATGTGATGCTCCCCAGTTGCACGCACACGGAGCTCCGAAACTATGAGCGCTTTCACATCTGAGCTGTGGCTGTTTCGTCTTGATGACAGGCTTCAGTCTCGTCGCAAGCAGAACTGCTATTGCTGTGCGGCGCGCTGAGCTGGGCCATACCGTCTTTCTCGGATGCCGAATTCTTGAGAAGCGCCTCCGGCCACGTCCACGACTCTGAACCACCGTGATTGACCGTACCTCGGTATGACGGGACCTCCAGCAACCTTAACCGCGGCTGCTTTTGCATCCTGGGCGGAAATGTGATGAGAGGCGACAACGTTATCGCCGTCGAGTTCGTCCACCCGATATTTCTGCATGTGGCCCCCGTTAGCCGATCACATTGTCAGGTACGGTTCCGAGGGGGCAAACGTTTCATGCCGGGGTCTTATTCCTTTTCAAAAGCTACGCGGCATGGCCTCTACGGAAGCGAACAACGCGCGGCGAAAAATTCCAGCGAGCGCCACAGCGCCGTCCGACCCGCTTCGCTGTCCAGATCGAACTGGTACTCGTGTGGCGCCGGCGGCGAATAGCCAGGTGGGAAAAACAGGGTGTCGACAGGAACGCCCGCGCTCAGGGCTGCTTCGGCGAGAATCCTGGAGTGCGCCTCAAGCCGATCTCCATTACCGGCGCTTACGAAGAGAGGCGGCATTTCGGAATTGATGTTGCGCACGATGGAGAACTGGGGCGGAAGATCGGCGATCGTTCTGGTTCCCAGGTAAGACCAGGCAACGACCTGAAGGAAACTGTCATCGGGGTCCCGCGCGTTCAGATTGTCGGGATCGTAGAGGCCGCAATACAGCGCCACAGCCCTGAGCGACTTGGCCGGGATTGAGGGCGCTACGCCGATGGATGTTGCAAAGGACGAATCTGCGAGCGCTATGGCCAGTTGCGCTGCAATCTGAGCGCCGGCGGAATCGCCCGCCAATATGACGCGATCGACATCCACGTTGAACCGCTGCGAATTGGCCATGAGAAACGCGATGGCGGCATTTACCTGCCGCGTGGGTGTCGGATGTCGCGCAGTCGGCGCCAGGCTGTAATTGACGGCCACTGCGACATAGCCGGCGGACGCAACTATCTTCGCATAATTCGCAACCTGCGCCTTGTCTCCCGCAAGGAAGCCCCCGCCATGTACCCATACGATCGCTGGCAGGGCCCGGCCTGAGGTCAGGTCACTTCCGGGGCGATAGACATCGAGCGTTTCCTTTGGCGCAACTCCATACTGGACATCCGTGTCGATCCGAATCTCGCCTGGGACATGCTTGGCCAAGCCGTCGTTCATCACGACGCCACCCCGATCGAACCGTCGTCGATAGACCATCGCAACCGACCACCGACCCAGTGGCACGCGCGAGGCAACGGCAATCACAAGCTTTGCGATAGCGGCAGCAATTGTCTTGGCCACGCTTGTATTTCCAACCTCTGAGACAGGAACCGGCATTGAGGCTGGTTGCCTTGCAGGTCAAAGTCAATCGCACGTTGCCGCAGTCTTCAGCGCCTCGGGGCGCGAAGCCGCGGGCAATGCACCGAGCCGCCGGACGGCAGCGTAGAACCTGGGATAATCGCCGCCGCACAAACCGAACAGGCGCAGAAACGCCGGAACCTGTTCGCCATAGACCGACGTCGCGGCAAGTTTCGCGTTGTTGATCGGCGCGGCGAACCAGGCGTCATATCCGCGATAGCCGCCCCAGCGCGTGTCGCGCATCTGCCGGTAGCGCACCCGCAGCCTGTCGATCGTGGCCGCCTTGGCCGCGGCCATCTGCTTCGGGGCACGGGGACTGCCATAGACCTGCGCCAACTCGACCCGCGTCTGCCCAATCAACCGCAGGAAATCCGCGCTGCGCCGGCGGTTCGTTTCGTAGCGCCGCAGTCCGGCGGTGTTTCCCGTGGCGCGCAGCCATTTCCTTGTGCCGCTGGTTTCGACCGAAACCGCGAACGCCTCGTTGAACGCCGAATCGTTGTTCACATAGACTTTCTGATGCGCCAGCTCATGGAAGATGAGGCTGGCGATATAGGCATCGTCCTGGCGCAGCATGGTCGAGAGCAGCGGGTCGCTGAACCAGCCCAGCGTCGAATAGGCGGTGACGCCCGAGATGTAGACGTCGAGCCCCTTTCGCTTCAGGTCGGCCGCGCTTTCCACCGCCGATTTCGGGGAAAAGTAGCCTTTGTAAGGAACGCAGCCGAACACCGGAAAACACCATGTCACCGGCGCGAGCGAGAATTGCGGCGCGGCAAAAACCGCATAGGTGACATTGTCTCGGCCGATGTCGACATAGGAGCGGTAGCTGGAGTTGTCAGGCAGCGCCAGCTCTTCCGAGGCATAGCGCCGAATGGCGGCGGCCTGCGTCAGCTTGGCGCGCAACGGCGCCGGCGTCGAAGGATCGCGGATGAGGCGCCCGACATTCTTGCGCGCGGCCATGATCTCGACATGGCCCTCGATGGACTGCGCGTAATAGGCAACGCTGGTGCAGCCGGCGAGGGCGGAGGCCAGGAGAATGGCGGCAAGCCATCGAAAAACGCGCTTCACAGGTTGGCCACTGCTTGATCATCTCCGCTTGGAGGGAATGCTCGCATTACCCCCGGAGTGTCAAACAGGCTGGCCGATCTTCGTCAAGAGCACGGTTTGGTAGCAAAACTCGGCTTCGCGAAGGCGATCTCGCCGTTGAAAATCCGCGCTGCAATGTCTCCAGGATCGATTTCCCGCGGCGGGGTTCTCGACCGTAGCCAGAGTGCTACTGGGTTGCTGGCGCGGTGACGACAGCATCTTCCACCCCCAATCGCCGGATAGCCGGGAGCAGTCAGCCGGATCGATCAGTCGAATCCATCAGAATTTGAACGTCACGCCAAGCTGAAGGTTTTGGGAATTCAACTTGCCGTTTGAAAAAACGGCGTCGCCTTCACGACTGGAATCGAAGTCGATACTGGAGACAGCCTTGAACCTGTAGCCAAAGTCGATGT